>Ga0255783_10001868_pt1 | contig 21819 bp, 3 predicted proteins | sample 011ome_22_FD_179981 | JGI IMG/M metagenome (GOLD analysis project Ga0255783, IMG submission 179981) | Coastal salt marsh microbial communities from the Groves Creek Marsh, Skidaway Island, Georgia - 011507BT metaG (version 2) | ecosystem: Environmental > Aquatic > Marine > Intertidal zone > Salt... | reverse complement strand
AGGCGAGAAAGGTGTGTTCATGGTTCAAAATGCGCGCTCGCGGAGTTGAACTTTTGTGAGGTTTGAGAAAAACGTCTTTTTTTTAAAAGTCAAACGTATTATAGTATATGCACGCACTCAACGCGACATTGATGAGCTCTTTCAGAGTCCCTCACGCACGTAGGAAAGGTGTGTATATTCGTCGGTAAAGAGATGCCGATACGAGTCTGCTCAAACTTGTTTGTGTGGCTCTCTTTGTAGTTATAGTCTCTAGTACAAATCTCTGATCACACAACGGCGGAGAAAGAATATGCGCGTCACAAAAAGAGAAGATATATCGTATTGAAAAGATGATATTGATCTCTCTCTCTCTCTTTTGGCTCTCGCTCTTTTCATCGTCGTCTCTCTCTCGTATCCTCGCCTTTGCGAGAGAACGAAGCGAGATAAGAGAGATCTCGCATGTCTGATCGCGTTTCCTCATAAAAAGCTGCGCTTTCCCGTTGGGAGATGTACACTCGTAAAGACGGAGAAAACGCGCACACAAACTCTTTCTCTCTCTCTCTCTTTCAGAAGCAAAAGGAAAAACCGCGCGATCTAGATAAAGATGTCAAAATCAGAGCTCACAAAGGAAGAAGAGGACGCGAAACGCGACGCGGAGGAAACCATCGCGCGTTTAGATTCGATTTCGATTTTCCCCGACGACGGCGGCGGCTCCAATTTTAACGAGAAAGAAACGAAAAAAGAGGACGACGAAGCGTCGTCGTCCTCCTCCGACGACGATACAAACGACGACTTAGAGTGGGACCTCGGGTTTTTGGAGAAACGAGAGGATGCAACCGCGTTACACGCCATCTATTTCCCCTCGAAAGTCGGCGGCGACCCGCAGTGGTTGGACCCTTCGGTACACCCTAAACAGATGCACGAAGCGAACGCGACGAAGCGAAGGATGGATTTTCTACTGCAAATATACGCCGCGAATGACGATATGGAGGAGGACAGTTTGAACGCAAACGCATTTCACAGAACGATATACGTGTTCACATCCGTCGATGGGGATAAAGTGTTCGAGAAAGGAAAAGTGAGAGCGGTGCGCTCGCAACTGGCGAGAGCGAACGAATTTTACGGAACGACGCCGGCGCCGAGACGAGGCGTACGAGAGAGCGACGATTTAAGAGTGGAGGAGATGATTCGGGAGTTTGAGATGAAGAAAAGAGCGATAGAAACGAAGGTGAAGATGACTTTGAGTGGTGGTAATGGTAGTGAGAGTAAAGAGGAAGAGGAGGAGATGAAGACGAAGACGAAGAACGAGAACGAGAACACCGTCTATCCTGAATTTGAAATCGTCGTCGAACCGGAAAGCGACGCGGACGAAGCGAGTTGCTCGTCGATGGACTCAGAGGGAGTCGTTGCTGACACGAATGATGACGATGATAAGAAGACGAGCAATGCGAATACGAATAAGAAAAAAATGTTCCAAAGCATAGGCGACGAGGCGATCACCGAGACGGATTTGAAAGAAATCGCCTCCGGGGTCATCGACAGCGACGCGCAACGACTCGCCACGTTTTCGGTGAAACTTGCAAAATTTCCAGATCAAGTGCTGAGATATTGTCCAGCACAAAACGCAAAAGCCATGTGGCCGTCAAAATCACTCGCGCCGGACGATCGGAACATCCCGGACTGCCCGAGATGTCGCGGGAAAAGGAGGTTTGAGTTTCAGATTTTACCGACGATTGTTTCCTTCATCGTTCCGAAAGAGTCCGTGGAATTGAACGATTCGAGCTTGGATTTTGGGTCGATCGCGGTGTACACGTGTAGTAAATCGTGCGCTTTAGAGGGCGAGTACGCGGAAGAGTACGTGCTCGTTCATCCGCCGATGAATTCATAATAACGCCAAAAGCGTGTCTAATAATAGTAATAGTAATAGTAATAATAGTAATAACACATAATAGTAATATAAAGAATTCAACACTCGTGATGGTAATGATGATTATAGTAATATTTGCTCCCGTCGTCCTCTCGCGTATTTTAGATTTTAGTAGGAAGTCTTCAAAAACGCCGTCGCGCACCTCACGCCTTTCATAGCGTTCGCCCACTGGTCGGCGGCGATGGAAACGACGAAACAGTTCCCACCGACTTTTTTTTGTTGCGCCTGCGTGCCACTTTTCGTCGTCAACGCCACTCCGGATATGCCTTGTACCGTGCCCCGGACGCACTCGACGAGCTCTTTTAAAGTCTTTTGAATGTTTACCGATTTCTCTCGCGGCAGCGGCGTCGGCGAGGCGTACGAGGCGGTTTCGAGCGCGGAGGATCTGGTTTCGAATTCATTGCACGGATCGTGAATGCCAACGATTTGTGCGAAATCGACTTTGTTGTTCGGCAAAGTGACAATCACAGAGCTCGGGCGTTTGCTTTTGCCGCAGCTTTTGTTGCTCCGCGTGTTCGTGGCGACGACGTTTTGCTCCGGAATGGCAAATCCGAGAAGCGTCGGATTTGACGAGGTGACCGTCGAACGCGTCGTTCGTCGTTCTCGTTTTTCGAGAGTCGCATTTAAAGCAGCTTGTCGCCTTAGCGGATTCTTCGTCGTTCTCGGTGGCGCTTCTCTGCTCGACTTTAATGGTTTCTTCGCGTCTACCACATCGTCTTCGTCGCCTTCGACGTACTCTTCCGTGGCGGCGTTTTGCACCGAGCGCGCGGCGCCGCAGCCGCCGCCAAAGACAGTCATGGTCGTCGCGTACCCACTCGCGTACTCTGCGGTCCCATCGTCCTCTGAGAGCACCACGAGCTGTTCATCGCTGATCGGGTCCGTTTGCGTTTCTGCTTCGCGCGTTTGTTCGGATACAGATCTTTCGAGGGACGTCGCGTTGTCGTCTTCGTCGTTCACCGCGGTGATATCGACGTCGTCGCTCTTGATGAAGTCGTTGTCGTCGTTGTAATCTTCGCACACGTTATTAAGCTCGTCTTCGTTGTTTAACACTTGTTCTAATAACGATTGCGAGTGATTGGTCGTGGTATTCCCGAACGCGACGAACGATCCTTCGTTGTCGCCCGCGACGGGCGAGGAGACGCCGAGCGCCGCCGCGCCGCTTTCGTGGTCTCCGTTCGTGTTCGCCAAGTCCATCTCTTGAACGCTCGCGGATAAAATCTTCTCCTTCAACGCCTCTCTTTCTTCGTCGCCGGGTCGTTTGTTTCGACTTCTCGGTCGTCCAATTGGTCCTCTCCCTTTCGTTTGCGTCGTCGCGTACACTCTCAATTCGCTCGGCGTTCCGTCTTTCCTTCGTAACGTCGCGTTCCAGTGGTTCTTCACCGCATTTTCCGTCCGTCCCGGTAACCCTTTCGCGATATCCGCCCACTTGTTTCCGAGCACTTTGTGTAACTCGATCAACTTTGACTCCTCTTTCGTCGACCACGACCCTCTGCGAATGTCCGGTCGTAAGTGGTTGTTCCATCGTTCGCGGCACTGTTTGCCGACTCTACCGTTCAGCGCTCTCGACACCGAGGACCATTTGCGAGTGCCGAATTGCGTGACCAAGCGAACCAACTCCTCGTCTTCCTCTTTGGACCATTGGCCTTTTATTTTCTCCACCGGTGGTGGTTTTGGTTTCTTTTCGCGCGTGATGGCAGCTTTCGACGATATCGAGGTTACGTGGTTCGTCGCTTTGTTCTCTCGGAGTCGTTGTTCTCGCCTGGCTTTCTTCACCTCTGGATCGAGCGGTTTACGACCGCGTTTTTTCTTCGTCGGCGTCTCTTCGTATTCCTCCAACAAACTTGCAGCGCTCTTGAGGAAGTTTTCTTCGAGATCGTAGTGAATTTCAGAGTCCGTGCTGTCTTCGTCCGTCGTGTCGCCGGTTGGCGGCGGCGGTAAGACCGTTCTCGTCGCCTCAGATTTTCTCTTGCGACCTCTTCCGTTGGGCTTCTTCGTCGACGGCGACGATTCGCCTTTCTCTTTCAACCCGCCTTTCTCGCGCAAAGGTATCGTCTTGACACCTTCGATAGTTGTTCGCGCAAACCCATCGCTGCCAAGAATGAACGATAAGGACTCTAACGATCGTTTCGTCGTTTTGAGTCTCGCTTTGGTCGATTTGATGAGCACGTTTGAGTCGCCGCCGCCCGTCGCGGCGAGAGCGAGTTCGCCGGCTTCCGTCGAACTCTTCTTGTATACCGGCTGATGCTTCGTAGTCTTCGAAGTCTTCGCCGGCTTCTTCGTCGTATTTTTTGTCCTCGTCTTCCCAGCCTCCTCCTCTACTCTCACCGCGATCTCTTCGCTTCCCAACCCAAACAACGCCTCGTCGAGCGCGTCTAAAAAATCGTGCTCGCTCAAATCGCCTTGACCTTGGACGAGCGACTTCGCCAGCTCGCTTCTTCCTTCACCGTTTCCTGCCGCCTCCTCGTCACCAAGCATCATCCCGCTTCCCCTATCTGCTCCTCTTTCAGTTTGTTCCGAAGGCGCGACGATCGCGTTCAAACTCGCTCGAAAATGGTCGTCCGCGATGGAAAAGACGTTATCGCGCCAAAAGTCCACGCCATCGTTCGCATCGTCCACCATCCAATTCGCGCCGCCCTGTTTTCAATCGTAACAACAACACGAACCATAATAAAGGGAAAAAGAGTGTGCGAAAGAGTGAGTTTAAGAGCGCGTAAAAAATGTCATCGTCTTTCGCTTAAAATCCTCTCTTCTTTTTTTTCTCGATCTGAGATTTTTGAAAGGACATTTGGATTGGCACATTGGGTGTCTCGAACCGACTTTGTCTCTCTCGCCCCATCCTCCGCGCTTTGAAGCCGAAAGAAGAAAAGCACAAACGATAACATAGAATCGTACCTGTTGCGCGGAATGTCGTCGCACGACTGCCTCTCTTGCCATCGAGCGAGAGCAAGAACGTGATTCTTTTTTGAATGTGCGATGACGCGACTCCCGGAAAGTCGGGTAAGAGATGCCAAATTAAATATAAAATGCTTTGCTCGCCTTTCGCCTTCACAGTCGCGCGAGAGAAGATGTAAGACGCTCACTTTTTCTCGTCAATTCAGCTTTGCGCGCACATGTACTTCTTCGATGTGCACGTTTTAGATGTGCGTATGATATGTATGCGTTGTGAGGAGAGTAAACACAATAATTCGGAATCGTGTAACCGCCGTATAAAGAGGTGAAAATATCCAAGAATATCTGCCTTTTTGAGGCGACTTTTCGGTAAACTAAAAGACGTTTTTTTTAAAAAAAGCACATGTGTAATGCGTTTTTTTTGTGAACACCACTCGTATCTGATGAGTGATGTAAACCCGATGTAGCCTCCTATAGGCGCCTATATAACGAAGAAGAAGAGGCGTGGTAATAATACGTCATCGTCTCATCGAGGAGGCAGAGAGACGGTGTGTGGGAGAGGAGAGGACAGTTTTGTGTCCTCCGTGTTCTGTTTCGTAAGAAGGTCGCAGAGGGATGAAACGAGGGGAAAAGCGACTGCTCGACTTCCTTTTTTTTTTTTTGGAGATGAGATTTTTTCAAAATTCGTGGCGCTCAAAGAGCGCCTCTTGAACTTCCTTTTTTGTCAATACTGTGCGAAGAAGAGCGGCGCGTCTGTCTGCGTAGGAGTTTGTTAGGAGTTTGTTCTATACGAAGAAGAAGACAAAGAAGAAGTGTGTAAACGTTTTGGTGTTGATGAAGTGATTGTTTGTAAAGAGTAATAACTTGAGTATCATGTGAAAATAAATATGTGTGCTATGCGTGCGTTTTTATTCCTCCTCCTCCGTCTCGGATTCGATGTCGCGCAGTTGTCGTTGTTGTTTTCCTCCTCCTTTCACCACCTTTGTGACGACGACGTGTTGTTGTTGTTGTTGTTGCTTCAACTCTGCTTCGACTCCTTTTTGCGCCGCCATGGCAACGACCGCCGCCGCTCGCTCGTATTCAGCCAATTTAATCTTCAACGCTTCTGTTTCTCTTCTGAGTTGGTCGACGTTGTCTTCGTCCTCCGCCATCGTCGCGCCCGCTAACGTCCGCTGACCAAACGCGCCTCGATCTCTCACCGGCGCGCCTAACAGCATTCGGTTGCCGCGTTGGTTAGAAGTGACGAGCTCACTCATCAACGCCAACGTTTCCGCCTCCGGACGCATCTTACTTTGGTCCGCGTCCGTGACGTTTGGTGAGACGTGGATAACTCTCGGCCAACCGACGACGGCTTGGCCACCAACCGTGACCCACACGACGTAACTCCCAGCTTTCGAAAACATCGATCGGAATTGGCCTCGGATTTGACTACCTCCGCCCGATGACTTCGACTGGATCTCCTCGAATCGCACATCTCTCGGTCCAGATGCACGAACTTCGAGCGTTTGCCATTCCTTCCAAACGGTAGCGTTGCCGAATCGGTCTCGAGCGTGCATTTTAATGGTGAGAAAATCACCCGCGCGAGCGTTGATTTGACCCACGTTCGGGGTGATACTCGAATTGGTATTGGAGGAAATGAACCCTTGGTCGTCGTGTGCGCCTTCGACGGTGGCAACGCAATGCGCCGCCGCCGCTTGACCAGGCGACACGCGAACTTCGATCGGCGCGCCTTTCACCGGGTCTCGTTTGTACCCGGACCAGACGTACAAGGTGTACCTACCCGCCACTCTCGCTTCGAATCGAACGTCGCACGATCCGTCCCCAGCTTCCACTGTTTCGATTTCCGCCGGTCCTGCGCCAGACGCTTCCACGCGGAACGGTAACGAATCAGGATACGCTTTCAAAACGTTGCCAAATTTGTCGCATCGTAAAATTCTCGCGATACCAACCATGCCGGCTTCCAAGTTGCGCAAGCCAGAGGCGTCGATTTGACATCTATTTGGATCCGCTTCCGCGGCTTCGCAGATACCATGCAGCGATCTTCTCGAGTCGTCAGCGACCAACTCGATTTCATACTTACCGGCGATGTCGACAAAGTACGAGACGACGTATGACCCGTCGCCTTGATCGAGAACAGAGCCTTCGGTATTGACAATCGTATCCTCGCGCCTTTCCACGCGTTTGTCTTCGGCTTTGATGATGGAAGTGACCACGCACTCAATCGGAGAGCCTCCCATGCGCAAGCGATTACCTCGGTGATCGCGCGCACGGATGATGAAGGAGGATCGTTTTCCAGCGACGCATTCGGTTCGACCAGAACCGGTGATTTCAGAGAGTGGTAAACAAATTTCAGCCGGTTTGACGTCGCACGTAAACGGAGAGCCGACTAACGGTTCGCCGTCCAGGTTGGCAAATAACGTGTGTCGACCAACTTCTGGCCATCGAACGACGGCGCGGTAACGGATTTTGTCCTTGGTTAACTTCAAAGGAATAATTGAAGAGACACCAGATGGAGATAATAATCGCGCGCAGACGGCTTCTTTACCGCCAACTTCTCGGTGCGAGGCGTCAAAGTCAGTCGATTGTAAGGTAAACGCGGTTTCCGCGCCGACGAAAAACATCGGTTTGGATTCCAAACATTTCAGCGTCAAGGCGTTGACTTTGCCGCGGAGGCACTCGATGACGCCGGTGTTGGACACGTCTTGCGATTTCGTACCCGCATCACCGGTGACGAAGGAGTTGAAGGACATGCGAACGGATTGCTCTGGCTTTTCACCTTTATCCGGCCAGCATTTTAAGTGCACGGTCCACTTACCGCTCTTAGGCAGCGTAAATCGTACCGAATACGTACCGTCCGCGTGATCTTCGACATTCGCATCAACTTCCAAACCTTCGTCGATGAAATCGTTTGATTTCAAGACAATCTCCACGTTGTCCCCGCCTTCCAGTCGAGCGTTGCCGAAGGAATCGTTCGCTAAGAAGATTGCGTGGGCGGGAGTGCCCGCGCGGACTTGCTTCTCTGCCAACGCGTCGCCTTTCAATACGGATGTCTTCGCGTCGATTTCGTTCGCGACGACTTGTAATACTTTCGGGAAGCCGGCGCAGATTTTTCCGTCGACCGTCGCGCGCATGGAGTACGAACCAGCTTTGGTAAGCGTACCCGAAAAGGCTTTTTCATTGACGTTAATTGCGCTCTTTTTCTTCTTCAAGTCCTTCTTCGAGGCTTCCCGTAAGAGTAAATCGCTCGCGCCGGCGCAATCCACGCGAACTTTTTGGTCCGCGTCAAACGAGCACGCGTTGCCGTAGGCATCAAAGGCGTCCAAGTACGCGTCAATTTCTCGACCGGCGACGGCGATTAATACTGCGCCGGCGCGTTCTTTGACGCCTTCAACTCTGGCTGAACATTTCGAACCATCCGCAGCGCCAGCGACTAAATCGAGTTTAATCGGCGCCCCCCGGATTGGCGATTCGGCTTTGCCGCCACGTTCCCACCATTTCTTTTGGTTGTCGGCGGTGAAAACGAGCAAAGTGTACGAGCCGCAGGCGGTTGCGCGGAATCGCGCAACCGCAGTTGGACCGTGCTTATCGTTTTTATCAAAGCTCTCGATTCTCCCGATATCTGCTTCAACCGTTCCTGGCCCGTCGCCGTCGGCGACGATCGCGAACGTGGACGTCAAATCTTCGTGTTTCGGCGGCGGCACAATGTTTCCGTGCTTATCCGCACAAATCATTGGGATTTCAACGACATCACCAGATCGCCAGACGTACTTCTTTAACGGCGTTTTAATAATCTCGTAGTTCTTTTCTTCATCCCCCGAGGCTTTCAATTTTTTCTTCCCGTCACTGGCGGTCGTGATTTCTTTCCTCGTAATGGCGTAATCGAGGACGACGCACGATTTCGGATCGACTTCACCTGGGACCACGATAATGCGCGCTTTTCGTTCTTGGCCGGCGCAAGTTATGGATAACTCGTGCGGCGATGCTTTCAAGCACGTGTATCGAATTGCGTACGACCCGTCGCGCAAATCTTCAACTTTCGCTTGGATGGGAATCTTCGAAGTTCGTTTGTTCGCGATATCCAACTCGTACACCGCGCAGTTGATTTTTGCGCCGCCTTTGAAGATGCGTTTGCCCGCTGGGTTCGTAGAAAGCATAATAAATTCGGCTTCAATTCCCGCCGTGGCTTTTTGCCATCCGTCGCCTTCCAACTTGGAAGACGCCAAGACGACGATGGCGCGATCCGCGGCGCGGTTGCGCAATTCGTCGTCCTTGACTAAGTTGCAAATTTGGTCGGCGTTAGCTGGCGGTAACGCAGCGATGATACCATCGGCGATGTCCATGTCGAGACCGTCAATAATTTTTGCCGCAATGTCCGGTTCCACGGCACCGGCGGCAAAGATGTTCGCAACCGCAGAAGATGGCATATTCTTGATCGCCGTTCGTACCGTTTCCATGTTGCTCGAAATGCTCGTAAGAATTTCGCCGGCTCTGAATGGATCCGCGGCGGCTAAGATTTGCGATGCGCGTTTGATGGCGTCCTCGTCGTCGGTTTCCAAGATGGCGCGAATAGCAGCCGAGGCATCGTCTAAAGACAGGTATTTCAAGCACGCCGCAGCCGCTTCCGGCGTCATCTTTAACAACATCGCAGCTCTTTTCGACTCCGACATGTTCGTCAAGATGCTCGCCGCAGTTTCGGGCGTCAACGCAGAAACGATATCAGCCGCGTCTTTCGGCGTCATGTTCCCAATCGCGTGCGCGGCAACCTTCGCGTCCATTGTTTCGAGACAGTCGATGCATGCCTTCTTCGATGTCACTTTTTGCTCGGCATCTTTTTGCTTGTGAACGTTGTTGCTTTCGTGCCATAACTTCAGCAAACAATCCGCGACGACGCCTCTCGACTTCGTCGTTTCGTGCTCGGCTTGCTTTTGGTTCGCCCAACTTGGACCGTATTTCGACAAACTTTCCAAAGAGGAAGAAAGCGTTTTCGGCGTCGCCTCTATCACGGACGCGTTGGCCAAGATTTCCATCCCTCGCTTCGGCGATAAGTTGTGCAAAATTTTCCCTGAATCTTTCGATTCCATGCGCGAATAGACTTTCGACCTCGTCGGTTCTGGCATGGAATACAACAACTCGCTCGCCGCGTGTGGGTCTAACGGTAATAGCGCTTGTAAACGCAAAGCGACTTCGTCTGGTTTCATGAGCGCCAACGCCGCGTTCAATTTCCTCGCGCCTTCCTGAGACGAGGCAAACATGGAAGACATCGCACTCGCGGATTGTTGCGGCGTCAATTTTGAGAAGATTTCTGCAGTTTTATCCGCGGTATATTGCATAAGAATTGCAGCTAAAGCCGACGGAGGTTTTACGCGTCGTAAAATGTCCATGACTTTATTTTCGTCTTCAATCATCTTCAGCGCTTCCACCGCGGATTGTGGATCTAAAGCGCCAACTAAGGAGCCGGAGGCTTCCAAAGACAAGTTTTCCAAAATATTCGCGCGGTCACCTCGTTTACAGGACGCGAAGACTCTTTTGGCATCGTCCAATTCCATTTGTGAAATAGCTTCTGCAAGTTTCTTCGGGTTCATGTTAGCGATGATTTGCGCGGCGCGTTCGGCGTCCATGGTCGCCAACACGGCACCCGCCGCCGCCGCCCGCATATCGGCGAGCGCTTGTGCGGCAACCTTGGGTGGGACACCTTCCAAAGATTTGGCCGCTCGAAGAGTGGCTGACTTGGACGGTTTTACACCGTTTGCGCCCCACCTGTGTTCTTTGATTTCACCAGATGAAGCCGCGTTGCCGCCGAGCGCTTCGCCGCTCAAATTCACCGGCGGCGGAGTGACCGCCCCAGTCGCAACCAAATTCTCCGCCAAATCTGCAATCTTCGTCCCAATACTCGTCGCTCTTAAAGCTTCGTCCAATCGTTCCGATTTCGGTTTCCCAGAAACCAACAACGTTGCATAATGTTTCGCAGCCAAGTCAATATCCGTCATCGCCATGACGCACAGTGCCGCCGCTGCAACTTCCGCGTTTGCCGGCGTCGATTGCAATTTCCACAATAAGTTCGATGCGACATCGGAATCCACTCTCGATAAAACCAAGGCGACTACTTCTGGGTCCACATCAGTCAAGTTTGGCATGGACGCTAAAAGCCTCGCCGCGTAATTTGCATCTAGAGCGCCAAAGGTTTCGCGCATCAAGTGCGGGTACACCTCCGAGAAACGAGCCATAATCTCTGCCGCTTTCTTCGGAGACATTGAACGTAAAATGTTCGCTCTCGCTTCCGCAGACGCGTCGGACAAGATATTTGCCGCATCTTGCGCCGTCATTCGCGTGAGTAACGTTGCTGCTGCCATGGGTGAGATTGCGTTCAAAATCTTTTCTCTTTCTTCAGCCGTCCCGGCGTATAACGCCGCCGACGCGTTATCTTCCTCCATCGCGACGAACGCCGCCGCCAAGGCGCGTTCGTCTTGCATGGCAGCCAATACGCTCGCCGCTTCTTCTGGCTCCATCATATCCAAGCACGCACCAGCCAAGTTTGGCTTCATTCCACAGAGCATCTCCGCCGCTGCCTCCAACGAAGGTTGGCTGCGCAACGCGTGTAACGCCGCTTCGGCTTGTTGCGCGGTAATTCTCGGTTCGTTACTGTTCGCACTCCCAAAGATGACTTGGTGTTCTGTGGAGCTCATCTCGTCGTCATCGTCGTTATCATCGGCCCAATCGAAGTAATCCGGAAATGGGCCGTGCGTATCTGTACCGTAAACGTAGCCAAATGCGTTATTCGCACGCACCGCCGAGGACGGCGCGCGTTCGCGAGCGTCGAGCATGAACTCGTCGTACGCTTCCTGGTTCGGGTCCCGCACGCGAACGACAAACGGGCAGCCGGGTAAGATGTCACCATCTAAAGTAACGCAAACCGAGTGGTTCCCGAGCTCGACCCAAAACAATTTAGACCAAAAGTGTCTCGATTCTGGATTGAACACCACGGGCGTATTAAACGCCAACCCTGACGGCGTGTGTACCGTGCACACAATGGCCTCGCGTCCGGACATGACTCGAGACGGATTCGCCGGTTGGACGAATAACGTTTGCGTGTCGTGTAGCTCTGGACGTTCCCCACCTACGCCGCGAACGACGCATTCGCCGGCAATTAAAACACCTAAAGATGGCGAGAGCGAGTACCTAGAAATTTTTTCCTTGACGCCGTTGACGCTTAAATGCACGTCGTGTCGAATCGGTTCGTCCATTTCAAATCGTAAAACGTACGTGCCGTCGCCGACATCTTCGACGTAACAGTCAACGTACCCATCTTGTTCGGTTTTGATCGTAGCTTCGACTAAATCACCGCCCATAGATCGCATGTTGCCAAAAACATCGGCAGCTTGGAGCATGAGCGTGGTTTCCGTGGCTGTCGTGGAGCGCGATAAAGCTTCGCCAGAAATGATGCACGCGTTGGCGTCCGCCGGACCAGCAACAACTTGGACGGTACGAGGCCATCCAGCGCAAGAGCTGTCGCCGACTAACGCGGAAACGCAGTAAGTACCCGCGTCCGTAAAGGTTGCTGAAAATGCACCGACATCGTCACCAGGCGCAAATGCAATCTCCGTCGGGCCTTTGCCATGAACAGCGATGCGTTCGCCGCCAGTCCATTGCGTTTTGTTCCCGTGCGCATCTCGAGGCAAGACGTAGACGTTGACTTTGTCGCCGGCAACGATTGTGGCCGGTAAGGAGGCATCGGAGTCGTGCTCGCCCAAGCGCTCTTCACCGGCTGATTCGTCGAGAGGATCGATTTGTAGCGCGATTCTCGCGACGCATGCCGCCGGGAAGGTTTGAGTAGACTCGCACTCCGCGACGAACGTCGCAACGAGTTCTGGATCGGCTTCTCCTAAGATGGCACCACCACCGGCGATGTCGTCGACGATATTCGTAGCATCGATGGCAACCGCAAGAACGTCGATTTCGTACACGCCGGATGCCGCCGCTCTCAAGCGCAACTCGCACGTTCCGTCGCCTAACTCTAACGCTTCGCAATCCACGACGGCGGGGCCTACAACTTCCGCGGCGAATCGGTTCAACCCGTTTTTCGCGCTTCGTCTCGTCGGATTTCCGTACCGATCGCGACGTTGAACGCGAACGATGCCGGGTTCACCGGCGAGCCATTGCACGAGCATTTTGGAGGCGTCCACGCGACATTCGGACGGTTCGCACCACGACGCTTCGCATACGCAGTTTAAAGTGCGACTGCTCGGATTTTTTGTCTGCAACGCGATGAACAAATCAACTTTACCAGCTTTCGTGCACACATACTCGAAATCGTACGTCCCGTCTTGATTATTCACGAATGAAGCGGCGATCGGACTTTCTCCCGGGCACCTCGCTTCGACGTGAATCTTCTCTGCTGCGCCAAAGTTAATCGGATTCCCACCGTAATCTCTCGCGTGGAGTCGAAACTTAGCTGGTTCGCCGGCGATGCACCTCGTCGCACCTTCGCCAGAGACAACGCAGGCGGACAAGGAAATTTCCCGACCTTCGGCGATGACGCGAATGGGAGTTTTCGGAACGCGAATCCCATTGATCAAAACCGCAATGTGATGAACACCCGGATGAAGCCAACGAATTTTGGCCACGTATCGAGTCATATCTTTCGCGAGCGTACAGCGGAGCGACTCGGAGACGCCTGACGGTAAAGTTAAAACAACCGAAATCGCTTCTAAACCAGTCATTAAGCGTTTGTTAACTTCGAAACCGGCGCCAACGATGATTAAATCCGTCGTCGTCCCGCACTCTGCCGCGCCTCGCGCGTCAAGCGCTGGGTTCAGCGTAATATCGGCCTCTTCCGCGGTCAACGTACCAAAAGCGACGTGGAAGGCGATGCCGCCTTCAATCAATGGTTGGCCGTTGATGCGGACGGATAAAATCCAACGACCGGCGACGGTGACACCGAACTCGAGAGCGTACGTGCCGTCGCCATGGTCGACCACGGAAGCACCACGAGCGTAAGCGCCGTTCGGACCTTCGAGCGCCAATTGCACATCATCTCCGCCTTGTACTCTCAAGTTGGCGTATTGATCCACCGCTCTTAACGTTAATCGGACTAAATCGCCCGTTTTCACGTCTTTCAAACCTTCCATAGATAAGAAACATCGATCCGGGTGCGTCGGTCCAGCGATGATTTGGACAACTCTCCAACATACCGGTAAACCGTCGCACAAGACTCGCAGCTCGAACGTACCAGCTCGAGTCATTTTTGACGTGAAATCGGTTTGACGCGACGTTGCCCCCGTGACATCAAAAGCGAAGAATTCCGGACCTTGAGCTTGCACTTGAATCACCTGGCCTTCCTCCCAGGACGTGTCGTTGCCGAATCGATCCCTCGCAGTGACGCAAACGAGAACGTTTTCTCCCGCTGGTGCAACCCAAGACGCTTTAGAGCCACCGTTTGTGTCGTAATCGTCGCCATTACGCTGACGCGCGCCAACGACGATCAAGTCGCAATTCTGAGGTTCCGCAACCGCGGCGACCAACGGGATTTCGAATACGCCTCTCGGTAAAGGGAAGAGCATCGTACCATCCGCGGCGTTGACTTTTTGCAACGATTTTGGCAACTCGCTGATGGATTGGCCGCCAGCAATAGCTACCGCCGTGCGCTCTTCGAAGGTGATTTTAGAGTTGCGCTCATCGTAACCTTTCTTTTGCGCAGATTTCACGGCGCCTGCTAACGCGTCGTCTCTTTCTAAAGCTTTGTTTGCGATTAAAATGCGCCTGGTTTTACCCTTGTCATCGATGATTGTTTTCGCGTGTTCATCGTACTCGGTCGTTTTCGCCTCGATGCGTTTTTGTCTTTCGGCTTTGGAATAAACGTCCTCACCTTCGTGACTTTCAACGCCCGGCAAGGCTTTCGTTTTGCCTTCTGTGCGTCCGTAATGCATCAACTCTTCCGCTTCTTCGTTCATGAATGGCAGTAAAGGCGCATCGGCGACGTACACGCCCAAGTTGTACGTTCCAGCAACCGTCGCCGTGTATCTGATTTCACAGGTGCCGTTACCAAGTTCTAAGGACTCCACAGCCACTTCGGCGTTGTTCGGTCCAACGCCGTAGCCATACAAAGGCGCTAAACCTTCACGTCGCGGGACCCTGTTACCAAATCGATCGACACGCGTAACCGTAAACGCAAGTTGTTGTCCAGCAATCCATCTCGTGTGCGTAGCGCCATCCACTCGGCACTTGGCGTAATCGACTCTCCCCGGAACGCAATTCGCGCGAAAAGTTGCTGCTTCTGAACCGAGGAAGAGCGACAGTTCAAACGGACCGGCACGTTCGACGACGTATGCTGCCTCGTAAGTCCCGTCGCCTAAATCGAATACTTTACCTCTCGTGGTATCGCCACCACTTCGGATGGCCAAACCTAATAAAGCGCCTCCGGTGAATAATCGGTTGCCTCTCGCGTCTCTCGCCTCGATCAAAATCGTCGCCTTCTCACCGGCAACTGCACCTTGCAGACCCGGACCGGAGAGACGGCACATTGGCAAGCTCAAGTTCTGCGCTTCGACGTCGACAATTAGCGGCGATCCGACGATGGGCTCACCATTAATCGTAGCTACGATTTCGTGACGCCCAACTTCCCACCACCTCGCGGAGGCTTTGTAGCGAGCGCCTCTCTCGGCAAAAGAAACGGCCAACGTGTGCGAAGCACCAGAAGGGGCGATTAAATGCACGGAACACGCTTCTTTCCCAGACATGCCTCTCCCAGTCGCTTCAAATTCCAAAGACTGGACGTAAATGTCTCGCAACGAGCCGCACGTATCAATAACGACGTTGTCGTTATTATTCCCCGCGCCAATCAACCCGGCGACGCGATCGACATGTTTCGAATGCTCCACACCCGGTGCAGCGCGTAAAATACACCCAGATGCTGAAACTGGACCGTAAGTAGCAATCAATTCGACCGTGGATTCTTTCGCGACTTTCCCGTTGATTACCGCGGAACACGTGTACCTCCCCGCCGTGGGGACTACAAACTCCGCGGTGTACGAACCATCGCCGTGGTCGTGGACGTCCAAACACGTCGATTTGTTCCCACCCGAAGAAATAATGCTCAAATCAACGCGATCGCCACCCCCGTGACAATTGTTCCCATACTTGTCTTCGGTTTGCACCGTAAGCCTGGAGACGTGGCCGGCCAAGACGCCGGCTAACGCATCCCCACGCAACGTCGCTCGTCCAGTCACGCACGGTCCAGGGAACACATGCAATGCCAACGGAGATGCGGCGATGGGAATACCATCGACGGCAACGTGGACGACGTAGCTTCCAGCTCTCGGGCAAATCGTTCGCAAAATGACGCGACCGCCGCGCATGTCCGCGACTTCAAACGCTCTTTCTTGAGGTAAATGCGCCGGACCGGATGCAGATACCGTCACCGTTTCGCCTTTGAAGACAGTTGGGTTCCCGTATCGATCGCACGCATCAACCAGTGCGGTGACTTCTTCACCAGCCATTGCGGCGCAAACGAGCGGAGACTTTTTACTCTTATCTCCTTTCGCGCCGTTGAATCCGTTGTCCAATTTGAAGCCTTTCGTCGAAGATGTCAAGGTTTGCAACACGGCTTTACAACCGGCGTGCGAGAGTTTTCCAGTCACCATTGCCGCTTCAAAGGGAGTCGTGGGAATGATTTCATTCGTATCCACGCACGAAACAGTGATGGTATACACTCCGGTGGTGTTCGTTTCGAGTTCAAACTCGATTCGACCATCCGGCATCGGCAAACGTTTGTTGCTCGCCTTGACCGTCCCGGGGCCGACGCAACGAACCTTGAAGTCCAAGACGCAATCGTTCGCGTCGATTTTGTTACCGTAGGCGTCAACGAGCTGCAAGCGCAACAGCCCGCCTTCGCCGGCTTTCCACTCGTCTAACCCTGACTTATCAAGAGTAGATTTGAGCACGTCGCAGTCACCGGCATAGCACGTGGAATCGTAAATGGCCTCTTCGGAGTTGCCGAGGACAACAACTTCAATCGGACCAGCGGTTTTGGAAACGTAAATGATTTCATAATCACCATTACCTCTGTCTTTAATCTCACCTTCGATGGGTTCCATTTGGGACGCGAGCTTTGAATCAGCCGGTCGCGTGAAAACGGAGAGTTGCGCGCCGCCGTGGGGGATGCGCGAACCGCCCTTTTCTCTCGCTTCGATGACAATCTTCGCCGGAATGCCCGCAATGCATTGATATTCAGCAAACTTCACCGTGCATTGCGGTAAGCATAATGTCGAGCGGTTCAAGATGCGATCTTTCAAGTCGCGTCTTTTCAAGTGCTTCATTATGTTTTGAATCATTTGCTCCGGCATCAAAGAAACGAAGGAAATAGCAAAGTTTGGATCGATGTCTTCGATCAAAGCTGCCGCAGCTTCCGGAGATAAACCAGCCGCATATAAAGCGACGGCGTTAGCCAATGACGATTCAGAGTCCAAATCGCCACCTTTAAGATTACGTAACATTTTAGTCACCTCATCCGGCGACATGCCGCGCAACGCGCGACACGCGTCCTCCGGAGAAAGCTTTCCCAAAATATCGTGTGCGTTCATCAAACCTTCGCAAGCTTTACCCAAAGCTTCCAAAGGGTCGATGAGCGCCAAAATCTCTGCAATCAAAAACTGGAACATTCCGGACAAGTCGCAGTTACTATCGGGTTGTAAAGAAATCGAAATGGCTTCTGCAGCCAGCACCGGGTCTAACAAGTTGGCCGCATTCGCCGCCAGCTCGTGACCTTTATGCTTGCACACTTGGCAAAAGGCGCGTTCGACGGTCGATGAATCTTGATCTTTGAGCAAATCTGCGAGCTCTTCCGGTGTCATTTCCAACGCTAATCGACCAAAGGATTTGTTATCCAATAAGAAGGGCAACGCAACGATGCGTTGATCTTCTCGACAGCATCGGAAAAAACGCAACGCGTGATTCGAGTTCGTCTCGTCTTTGGTTTGCATGACCCCCCCGGTATCGTCCGCTAAAAGTAAGGCATATACGACAACTGCGACGTCTTCGCCGTCGGCATCGTCAAAGCCAGCTTCATACAGCGCACATCCGCCTTTACAGGATATGTCTATCATCACCGGCGCTAAATTTTCTAAGCGTTCTAAAGCGTTTTGTCGTCTAGTTTGTCGTTCGTGGGCCGGCAAGGAAGGATCCGAAAGCCAAGCGTTGGAACACCCGGCAATTAAATCGATCCAGTTCCAACCGTCTCCACTCGTAGACTCGCTAAATCCAGCTTCTCTCCGCATAGTTTCAATCATCTCTAACATTTCCGCGCGCTCTTTCACGTCCAGAGTTCGCATGGCTTTTGGTACGAGCCTCGGCGGTAATCGTGCTAGAATACCAGCTTTATCCTTTTTATCTTTACATTTTCCGACGACATCGGCGATATCGATGTCTTCGCATAGCTTCTCCAAGTTCCCACGGTCTAAGTTTTTTAAAAGCGGTCCTAAATCTCCCGGGCTTAATTGCTTCAAAGCGTCGAGGAATTTGGCGTTGTCTTCCGGATCCGCGTTGGCTAAGATTTTTGCCAAGTCTTCCGTACTCATAGCGAGGAGAACGTCTGTTGGGTCACGCATAGCACCTAAAATATCCGCTGCATCTTTCGGAGGAAGTTCGGAGAGAATTTCAGCGCAAGTTCCAGGCATGACGCCACTCAACATTCTCGCGACGTTTTCCACGTCTTGGCCTTGGATGGCGTCCGCGGCGTCCTTCGGAGACAAGTTCGAAAGCGCTTGCGCGGCGCCTTCCGGAAGAAGGTTCGGTAACATGTCCGCAATCTCTCTGGCAGAGAGGTTCTCGGGAATTTGCGGCAACGACAGGAGGATTTCGACGTTATATGGCGACCCGATGATAGCTTCTTGGCTTAAATTGACCGAAATCGTGTGCATGCCGACTTGCGTCCAGCGGTACGTGCCGGTATACACGCCGTTCTCGAACGTCAATTTCACCTCGGCAACTTCACCAGATGGTAACAGAATTCGAGTAGTCATAGCTTCCGTGCCGTTAAATCTGCGACCGACTGAAGTATCGTTCACGGTTCCGTTGCCGGCATGGTTCGGGTAAATCGTAATCGTGCCGTTTTCGAAGCAAACGACGCCACCTAAATTATCCGAGCCGAGTCCAACGAACGAACATTCTTGCGCTATAACTGGACCGTATTCTGCTAAAATCGATTGAACGTCCGAACGACCAGTTTGGCCATTGACGACTAATTGACAATCCCACATTCCCGGTTGGTCCAGTTTGAATTCGCACCCATACGTGCCGTCGGAATGGTCTACAACTTTCGCCGTCACGACAGATCGTCCATCCGGCGAAACTAAAGTCATGTCTAACACGTCGCCACCAGTAGCTCTCAAGTTGCCAAACTTATCCGCGGCGTGAATGGTGAGATGGCTCGGTCGTCCGACGCGAACGCCAGCGGCCGCTTCGCCAAATACCATGCACTTACTCGGATCTGTTGCTCCCGGAACCACAATAAGAATGCGCGGGTACCCGGCTAACGGTTCCTCGGCAGCATCGGCAGAAAGCAAGTACGAACCTGCGGTTTGAAAACTCGCCGATAAGGTAGCTTCAGCTCTGGGACCTCCGCGATTTTCAAAGTGGTACTCTTCGTCGTCCATGACGGCGGTGAAAAAAATCGACTGATCGCTCGTAAACGACGTCGCGTTGCCGTAGATATCTTTCGGGGAAACGTTCGCGATGACTTCATCGCCCGCAACGGCGACTAAGGCGTCGCTGTCGGGAGAGGCGAGTTGTGCACCATAAATTGAAGTTACGCACGCAGATCCCGCGGCAATGCTTGGCGTGACGACAATTTCAAAAGGCGCGCCCGGTAACGAATCCATGTGTTCACCTCCCGAAACGGAGACAAAGTATCGACCGATAATCGTACACTTGACAACGACGTCTGATCGACCGTAAGAACCGTCGATGACGTCGCATTTCGCTAAACCTGGGCCGTCGATGGTACACCGAAACGCCAATTGACCTTGCCTCGAAGGGCAATCGTTCCCGTACGCGTCTCTTCTTTGAATAGTCACTCGACCTTCTTTACCGACGATTAAATCGAGATTCGAGTCCCCGAGTAAGACGCACGATTGAATCACCGCCACATTTGGTTCGCAAATAGCTTTCATGTTTAATTCTTCTTCGCCTAAAGCAACGACGAGTTCGAAATTTCCAGCTACTTTGCACACGTACGACGCTTCGTAGGAACCGTTCCCGAAATCAATAATCTCGCCTCGGAATCGCTCGTCGTTTCCAGCTTTTGTTTTACACTTGAGGGAGACCTCCAAGTCAAACCCGCCTTCTCGTAAGCGGTTGCCTCTTTGATCTCTCGTTTCGATGATGAACGTGGCTCGTTCGCCGGCGATGCACTTGTGCGCGCCCGGGCCGGTGATTTGCGAGGCGGCCAAGCACGCAACCTCCGGGGCAACTTGTACCGCATGCGGCGCACCAGGTAACGAACGACCGTCTAACGTAACCGAAACCCAATTTTCGCCAACTTCTGGCCAGCAGATGGTTCCAACGGCTTCAATCGACCCTGGTTGACACTCGATGGGAATGCCGACGGAAACGCCCGACGGGGCCGTGAGTTTCACTTGGAACCCTTCCGCACCGGAAAACTGGCGTCCATCTTCCGGTCGAGCAATGCGCACGCGAACAGGGGCATATCCACCACACGGCTGCGTACCTTGCGGCAAATCCAAAATCAAATCTGTCGCCGTCAACGGTCCGTGTGAGACAACGAGTTTGTGCACTTCGTTGCTCAAACGTCCGTTGTATGCGCATCGAAGCATCCATACACCCGCGGAAGGGCAGGAAAAGTCGAGCAAATACGACCCATCACCATGATCGGTCACTTTACAGCTCGCACGTTCGTTCGTTTCCGTGTGCACGACGACCGCTTCGACATCGTCCCCTCCTCGGGCGCGCGGATTGCCGAATCGATCGATAACTCGGACGTTAATTTTACAGTTTCTGTTCACCATCAATCGCAACGAGCGGTTACCCGGAACCAACGTATCTGTCGCTTCCACGCCGCCGTCGACGTTTTCAAAACGTAACTGTCCTTGCATTGGCGCTTGTTGGATTTCGTTGTTTTGACCTTCGCCTCTGTACACAAAAGCGCTGTCGGCGTTGTAATCGTATCCGAGCGCTCCGGTTTGAATTTTATTATTCTCATCACTGTTTACACGAACATCATCTTCGCTGGAATACATAGATTCTTTATCTTCCTGGTAGTCATCATCATCATCATCATCATCATCACCGTACGAAACGTTCGCTTTCTTCGACCTCTTCTTCGCCGTCGAGTACGCTCGCGCTCCGCCGACGTCCGAGGACGCCGTCGGATCCGACCCTCTCTGCGGCGGCGACAGATCCTCCGAAACCGACGGCACAAAACTTTCTTCAAATTCTTCTTCTTCGAGGACAGATTCCAGTTCCGCGTTAATGTCTTGCTCTCGTCTCTTTTTCTTCCTTCCTTCCGCGACGTCGTCTTCGTCAAAATCGCTCAAATTCGCGATCGACGCGTCGCTCGAAATTTCCGAAAACGCCACCCCTTCCGCCACCGGTACCGCTCGCACCGAAAATTGCACGTGCGTCAGTTGCACCGTCTTCTCTCCTTTCCCGGTTTTTAAAGGGACCGTCTTCGTGATTTCCTTCCCTGGTTGGAGGCAAAAATCCATCAGATCGATTTTGCTTTCCGCGTACACTCGCGTTTTCGTCTTGGACATGATTTCCTTCACGGTGAGCAACATCGGTTTACTCTCGTACTCTCCCGTTCTCGGATTGACGAACAGAGAGGTGGAAATACTCAACACTTCGTCGTTGAAGTCGCACTCGCCGTTCGACGCGTCCACGATTTGTGTTTTCGCAACTTTCGAGCCTCGTTTGAGGAGCAATTGCGTTCGTTTCGTGCCGGGGAGGAGATTGTACACCGAGCGAACAGTCACCTGGAATTCGTACTTGTCCGCTTTCCATCCTTTGGATTTCAT
>Ga0255783_10001859_pt1 | contig 21875 bp, 12 predicted proteins | sample 011ome_22_FD_179981 | JGI IMG/M metagenome (GOLD analysis project Ga0255783, IMG submission 179981) | Coastal salt marsh microbial communities from the Groves Creek Marsh, Skidaway Island, Georgia - 011507BT metaG (version 2) | ecosystem: Environmental > Aquatic > Marine > Intertidal zone >... | reverse complement strand
CCATGGCATCTAAACTGGCACCTACTGACACATTCTTAAACTTCTGCCAGTATTCAAATACGTGTTTGTCCTTTAATCTCATTTTACTAAAATTAGTATTATAGATTAATCGTACATCAAACAGTTCTTGTCTTTCTAGTTCTTCTAACAGGCGATAGTGTTCTTCCATGATAAGAGGCTCACCACCTGCAAAGTATACCTGCTCAAGATATGGAATGTGTTCTTGTAGTTGGGTCCACATATCTTCTTTATCTTTACCAGCATACATAAATTTAGGATAGTCACGTTTGCCATATAAGTCTTGTTCTTCGTCATGCCATGAACTAGAAAACCATCCGCCACATGTACGACACTTCATGTTACATAAGTTACTAAATCTAATGTCATAGTATCTAAGTTTAAAGTCATCAAACTGTCCATCTTCGTGTGTATCATCTACTATTCCGATGTTATGTCCAAAACTTTTGTTTGATGAGTTACGCATACTAACAAAGCCCATGTCTTCTTGTTCATAACATTTAGTACATTCTTTACAGGACTTTTCTTCAAGCATGTTCTTACGCATGGTTTTATATGGTGTATCGTTCCATACTTCTTTGATAGTATTCTTGTGTAAATTGCCTATAGGATGATCCTGTTCTCCAAGACAGCAAGGATATGCCTGACCGTTAGGAAAAGCATGTAGGTGTATCCAGGGTATCATACAGAATACATCACTTTTTGTAAGTCTATCTAATTGGTCTGGTCGTAATTCACTTTCATCAATGTAAACAGGTTTACGATCGTGATACTTGTAATCTTTATAATAGTCGTCTGTCTTTTTGTCACTCATAATATTGTTCTATAATTTGTTTAGCAATTATTTCATGCTCTAATCGATTAGGATGGTCAATTCTATAGTTACGCCATTTTCCTATATCATCTGTAAAAATTTTAATGTCATCTTCAGGTTCTAAATTTGCAGTTTCGATTAATTTAATATTTTTACTAGCACACACTGTTCTGATAGTTTCAATGTAATGACGTTTTTTAGATTTATACTCGTAATCATCAAATTTGTTTTTTGTAATAAATGTATATCCTTCTTCTAGTTCTTTAAGGTAATCTTCTTCGTCACTGACTATTCTAGGTGTTTGATTAAAGTCAATTGATTGATCTCCTAAGACGTCTCCATCTTTATAATCTTTAATATACTTTGGTTGTGCTTCAATATCAGACATTGTTGCTGTCCAACTTGGAATAACAAACCAATGCCTTCCGTTAGCACGCCAATACTCACGCATACTTGCTGTCCACCCAACAATGACAGTATCCGCTTGTCTATGCTGTGCTAACTTATCAAGTATCATGTGAAATATACCTTCATTGCTAATACCACACATACTATAATTAATACAACTAGTACCTAAATGATCAGCAATCAATTGAGGATAACTATAGACGGTGTTATCGTTATGTTGGTATGGATGAGCAAGTTCGCACCCATGTGTTACTGAACATCCAAATGCTAAGATCATAATTCTTTATACCACTCTTCTAGTTCAGGAAACGTTTCTACAAAGTTTTTACTTCTACGATCATCATATTGTTGATAAAATTGTTTAAAGTCATTTAATAGTTTAGGCATTTCAAAAGTTTCAGAATGCGGACGATCTACTAGTTCTAAATAATCAATTAATCTTTCTATATGATTTATTTCAAACTCATGTAACCGATCACCGTAGTTTGTTTTAAATATACCTAGTCTATTGGCCTGTGCCTGTCTAAATTCTTTATCTAAAACTAACGGTGATTGGAAACTAGGAAAACGTAAGATGTTCAGTGTAAAGTTTATACTGTCTTTGCCGTATTCTTGTTTTAGTCTAGCAATTTGTTTTAGTAGATAAGGTAATGATATCAAACATAATGCGTTAACTGTACACATCACATGTAGTCCACGTAACTTTTTACTGTCTAACAAATACCTTACGTTATCAAGCCATTGTGTATAATCTAAACCATCGCGAATATATTCAGCATGATCATATGTTGCTTCACAACTTGTATATAAGTCTAGTTCAACATCTTCTGCGGCTTCTAACAGTCTATCTATTTTATCTTGTTCAAATGCTAGATTACTATTAATAGCAATACGTGTCTTTGACTGCCCTCTATTTGCCTTAAACCAATCAAACAACTGCCAAGTGTATCCTGACATCAATGGCTCACCACCTGTTATTCTCAGTTCTCTAAGTGTTTTGTGTAGATCGGATTCCCACCACTTGAAGAATGCCTCAATGTAAGGATTATTATCATGGATAGTATACAACTGACTGCTATCATGAGTATGAGTAAAGTGATTGCGACCGTCACTGACCAGGTTGGTATAACTACCGCGTTGCTTAATGTCACGTACCCAACTACTGCTAAAAGCGGGGTTGCAATAACTACAAGCCAACTGGCAAGTCCTATCAAAAGCAATTTCCAAAGTTCTAAGGTTAACATCCTGTGTCCAAGGGGTATTGTAGGCTTCATCTAATTCCTCATCTGTATAAATTCTAGTTTTATCTACACGGTCTGATATCTTATCAGTGCCCATGTCCTCAATTTTCCAACAGTATTCACAGCCTGCTGGTCTTTCCCCGGCCTGCATCTGTCTACGTTGTTCTTTTTTCTGTGGAGTATTGTGAATAAGTTTAGGATTATCTAACACACCAGGAAAATCAATTTGATGTGGTAATGGGTGATGACAACTAGTAGTCTGTCCTGATCCTAACCATATGGTAGCATTGTACCATTTAGCACCACAGAATGATTCTGACTTAATGTCAATTACTCTTCGTTTATATTCTAAATCTGTTTCGTTAGGCCTTTTCGGCATAATATTTACACTCCTGCCAGAACTCTTTCATTTGAGGGAAAGTTTCTAAAAAATCTGTGTTACGTCTTTTATCATATTCATTGAAGAATCTATAAAAGTCTGCACGTTGTTTTTGTAAATAATCTTTAGTAAGTTTCTTACCTTTCTTCATCCATTCAAGATCTCTTTCAAGTCGTTGTATTTCATAATCTTTAAAACCAGTAAACTTATCCGAGCCTTCTTCCATACGATGTAGTTTCATCCACTCTATAGTTTTTTCTAGTATACCATAGTATGCTGGTGGAAGTATCTGTAGACTTTGCCAACTTGGTGTACGCAGTACTGGAGTATCAAACCATACACGCTGATAAGTTATACTATACATTTCTCTTAGAGTTAAAATTTGCTCTAATTGACGTTGTAGTCCTAGTATGTTTAAGTTATTCATTGTAATAATAAATGTTAAACTATTACGTCCTGGTATTTTTGTTAGGTATTCATTGACATTACCTTCTAATCTTTCATAGTCTAATCCATGTCTAATATACTCTGCATGTTTGGCAATGCCACTATCAACACTAACGTACTGCATAAAGTGTTCAATCTTTTCACCAGTACATAACTCTTTTACTGTCGCCAAATATTTTGTAAACAGTTTAGGTTCTACTGAAAAGTTTGATGTTACATCTACGTGTAAATCACTTTTAGGTAGTGCTAAGATGTAATCAAATACTCTATAAGTGTTTTTGTCCATTAATGGTTCGCCACCTGTCATACGAAAATGCTTTAGACTAGGATATAGTTCTGGCCACCATTTCCAAAATGCGTCTACATAAGGATTGTGTTCCCTAACAGGAATAGGTTTGCGTCTACCTTGAAAATGTTCTGGAGCATTATGTGGTGTTGATGTAGGATAAGCACCCCAACGTTCTATGTCTTTGCCCCATTCAGTTGAGTATTGTGGTGAACAATATGAACATGCTAGGTTACAGGCATGGTTAAAGTTTACTTCAACATAACTAGGGTTAACGTCTTCGTCACCTGAGTAATCTTTAATAGCATCAAAATGTTCTAGAGCCCATGGCTCACCTGAACGATAGTGCCGATCGCTTAGATGTCCTAGGTCTTCCATGTTCCAACAGTAATTACATTCCTTAGGGCGTTCACCTGCTAACATTTTTTTACGTTGCTTTTTCTTATGCTCTGTATTGTGCAAGGCAATTGGTTTAATCTCAATCACACCCGGGTCTATCTCATGTAGAGGTGGATGATAACATGAGTTATTCATTCCTGTTGTTAAGTGTAAACTAACCTGTTGCCATTTGGCTAGGCATAAACTTGTACCTAACTGTTCTTTCATGTCCTCGGCACTGGCCATAAAATCTGATTTACTCACGATGCATAGGTCCTTTATTTTGAAAATTACTCTTGTAGTGATGCTTAAAAAATTTACTGTCTTCTGCTGACAATAATGTTATAGGCATACCTAATTTTGTTTTTAATTGTTTGCCCCATTCTTCTGCTTTTTCATATGGGTCAATGTGTTGATACTCATCGTCCCATAATTCCTGTAATCTATCAAACCATTGTACTTCTTCATGATCCCAGTCTGTTAACATTGTACGCACTGTACCTGCACGACTTCCTGCTATTGCCCATATACCATTTTCAATGTCTTGCCCTACTGATTGCCATACACATAAGTTATCATAGTTGCGACTTACTACATACTTTTCAAACTCTTGTAGACTAGGCTTACGTCCTCTGTTTAGGCTCATTTTAACACCTTCTCTAAAGCCTGCTCGCCATGCTTGAAATGCTGTAGCATTAGGATGTGTAACTGAATAGCAGTCGTGCATTGGCCAGTAATTATCATAAAAACAAAACTCTACATTGTTTTCGTCTTTACCATCTGAATTTTCATGTGTACGCATATTGTAGATAAACTCTTTAGTCCAACAACTTAGCCCACCATTGCCATACTGTAGTCCATTGATAATGTTTCTTGCTCTCCAGCGGAATACTGCGTCTTTACTAGCATCATCTAACTCTAACTGTAGGTTAAAAAACTCTGGATCAGGTAAGTTGTCACCATCTATCAAAACAAATCTATCTGTGGTACTGGCATTGGCCGCGGCTTTGTGTGCGGCGTCAGACCCTTTGACTCCATCTACACGTACAGCCCATGGAACCATGTTTTGAATTTTAATCCAAAACTCTTCTTTTTGAGGTTCATCATAACTGAGATACACAACATCTAAGTCTGCTATATCAATTATTTGCGCCATAGTATTCTGTTTCTCCTTGATAGTTATCTGTTTCCTCTAAAACTAAACTTGCATGTCCTTTGACTACTTGATAGCCTTTTGTGCTTTTTACCAACAACACATGTATACCAGTATCTATAGGTATCAGTTCCATCTTCATAGTTTTTAAGTTTACTCTATACTTGCTGTGTTCTTCATGTTCTTCTTTAGATACAACAATATAATCATATTCCAAGTCTGTAGGATGATTACGTATACTAGCCCAACGTATATGTCCTCCATCATCATAATAAATTCTATATTCTGCTGGCTCTAATTCTTTTGCTTGGGGAGTTAGCCTAGCAACTTCAGCCATAAATTCTTCAAATGCTGAGGGCATGTTCATACTCCTTGATAATATCATCTGTTAGCCAGTCTTTACTGTAATAGTGTAAAGGATGATATTGATTAATGTTATTAATTCTTACCATGGGCAAATCTGTTTCTGCTACTACCAGTTCATGCCAGGGTATCTGTTCTCTAAACTTATTAATTTTAGGTTTCATGTGTACAAAATTAATAAAATCCATGCTAGGCATCGTACACTGTTCTTCGCCCAACAGTTTTGCTGTTAAGGCATAGACAACATCTGTAGTAGGATATGGATCTCTACAGTTTAATAAATGATTATCTCTGATGTGTTCCCAATTCTGAAATATAATTCTAGCAATCCAGAAAAATTCTGCACTAGTTGGTGTATAACGAAAATACATTAGGCCGTTATAAACATCAGGTAGTTGATTATCATCAAACAATTTTCTATAATCTCTGCTTAAACTCTTGCGTTGTAAATAATCACGACAGCCTACACTTAATACTATATCACGTAGTCTGAATGCTGTCCACCAATGTGCTATTGAACGTGTAAAAATTAAATCGCTTTCAACTTTTATAGTTTCTTTAAATGGTGTTAGGTATTGTACTTTCCATTCATTGCGAAACTTCCATTCGTCATTAGCACTAGCATCTTCGTCAAGTTCTATAACATGATCAAATACTTGACGATGCTTGTCTAAGACTTGCCCAGCAGTACTTTTGTCAACAACAACTGCATACAAACTGCCTGGCATGGTCAGTTTGATGCTCATAGCCTGAGCGTAAGCCATTCGTAGATAATCACATTCACTTGAATTTTGAGCAATAGTCAAAAATCCTTGTTGGCTTTGATATTGATCTAAGCGTCGCATAATTGATCCACTAGTTGTTGACAGTTCTTGCTGAGCAAGAAACCTTTATCCATAACATGTATATCTTGCTTGGGTATTACATAGGCTTTTTTATCTTCACGTATTTTTAATAAATTGTTGTGAAGTTCAATGCTAGAAATAACACCAGCAAAGGTTAACATGTTCCATGGAATTCCTTGATCTTCATTGAGATCATAACCGTTAAGTAAGACATTAGCAATGGTAAAAGCATAATCATTTCTAAAGTTGCCTTCACGCATGTGATAAAGTCTTCTATAATAATCGTAATTTCTTTGTACTCGTTTGACAAGATCAAATAACATTTCTGATTTAGCAGTCTTACGAAATATAATTACTGTTGCCCATACATAAGGAAGTCCAACCATGCCCATTGACAAGTTCCAATGACTGCCAGGTAAATTATTTTTCTGCATTATTCTGTAATCAAAGTCTTGTTCTAGTAACTTTAATAAATTTTTATCTATCACAAAGTAGTCTGCATCTATAACAATGGTTTCATCATAGGGTGTAAGTTCATAGGCATTGTATCTACCGCCATTACGCCAGGCACCTAATTCACCTACTTTGTAATTTTTTAGTTTATTTTCTTTTGTGATAACATTATCCCATGGATAATCCGTTTGAGTGCCTTCTTCTGTGACTAAACTAACTGGTAAACCTGTGGTATATGTAGCCAAACGAGCACACTGTTCTGCTATTTTGACATAGTCAGTTTCTGCCGTGTTATAGGCAAACAGTAAAAATCCTTTAGACTTTTCTGATACGTTTAAGTTGTTCGTGTTGGTCATGCCAGGCGTTCATCACTTGTTGATAATGTTCACAGCACAGAGTTAAAAACTCCTCACGTGCTATCTTAATTGGATTTTGGTATGTGTCTTCTAGATACAATTCATCTGATGACCAACTGGTAAGAAATGCTATCAGTTCTGGTGAAACTTTAAATAAGCCACCATTATAAGGAACATGTAGATCTGTTTGAATTTTTTCTCGCAGTATTCTCTTGTTAGTTTGATAATCAGTTGCTTGATTGATCTTTTCGACGATTTCATTTAATTCGCTCATGCAACTATTTATCGGTCTAGAAACTGAGGTCAAAAAAAAGCACACCAAAAAGTGTGCTTTTCTTTATGTGTCTATTATGATGTTGTTACAGTACCCCAACTATCTGATAGATAAGTTGTTTCTGGGTAAACAATAACATAACTTGGTGTAATGGTTACGTTGATAGCATCGTTAACTGCTGGCGAATCATCACTTGCTGAAATTTGTCCTGCCATTGATGACAAATATGTAAATGTAATTACATCGCCATTGTCACCGTTTGAACCTTGTGTGCCATTTGTTTTAACACTAACTTGGAAAAAGTCAGCGTTGTATTCATAACGATAGTTAGTAGAACGAATTTTACTTAGTGTTTGGTTTGATGTTGTTAAATCCCAATAGCCTAAGTTTGTGCTATCGTTGTCAACTGTACCGCCTGTACCTGTTTTACCGTCACTAGTTTGTGCGGCAATCATGTTACCACCAGTGTTAGTTGCAACCAGTGTTACTAAGTCTGCTGATCGTAGCGTACCATTGTTGTTGGTTGCGGCAAATGTTTGGTGAATTCTGCCACCTGCGTTAAAGAAATAACGAGCAGTGTCACCTGATGACCATGTAAATGTTTCTGTCCAAGTGTCTGTCTGTGCTGATGTACCTGTTGTACCAGCAACTGACCACGCATGAGCACCTAATGAACCTGATGAGTTAGATCCAGTTGCGGCGGCACTATGTTTGTTTGTGTTAATAGTAGTAACTGCTGTTGCTACGTTAGCCAAGTATGTAATAACTTCACCTGATGTGTAGTTTGAAGTTAATACTGAATCACCTTGGTGTTGTAGTGCGTTGTTTAACACTGTTAAGAAACCACTCCATGTTGAAGCAGTAACAGTACCACCTGCGGCTACAGTGTTTAATGCTGTAACTGTTTGTCCATAACCAAACTGTCCATTACCAACACCCATCACATAAGCAACGTTGTTAGGATCGTCGGTATATGTACCTTGGGTACCACCCCATGCAAGGTTATTAAAATCCCCTGCTTCAATTAATCCACCTGATGCATAACTCATTCTGTCTTTTTCCTTTGTATTAGTTGTGTTTCACAACACTGTAACCAACGGCATCTTTCAACGTCATCGACTTCGTATTACAGTTGGAATACCTAATTATTTTAATTATTTAATCTAACTATGGCTTCTATTGTGCCTTCTTCTATAGAGTATTTATCCTCTAAGGCTCTTCCAATGACGTTAAACGCTGTAATTTCGTCACTGTGAGCGGCTCTTGCTAAACCATTACCTGCAGATACTAATCTATCACCTTTTGTGATTTTACCAATCACTTTTACTGGAACTCTACCTTGAACAGCCACTGCTGGATGTGTTTCTGTTGGGCCTGCACCACCGTTCATTAAGAACGCCGCCGAAGTTGAAATAACCCCAAATACTTTATCACTTAATGCTGTTACAGCACGAGTAATTTCTTTAATACCACCAATTTCAACCACTGTACCTGCTTCTAGTGGCTCATCTGCTTCAAATCTTTCAGCCAAGTCAGCGTAGAGTGCTTGTAATGCTCTAGCGTGAACAACATTATATTCACTGCCAACAGAGCCAATGTTACCAACTGCATTAGCCATTGGCATAATATTACCTGTATATGTAAAGTTAAATCCTGAAGTTGCTGAACCAATGTTACTTACATTGTTTGCACTTGCTAGGATATTGCCAATTGTTAATTGTCCACCACTACCATTGATTGTACCACCAACATATAAGTTACCGTCAATACCTACACCACCATCTACTAACAGTGCACCAGTGCCTACTGATGTTGATGTAGTAGTATCAGTAATTGATACAACGTCTTGGAATTCTGATGTGCCTTGGAATTCTGATGCGTTTTGTACTGTGAGTTGATCAAGTATAGTTGTTTCTGAATCAACTTCAACATTTAAACTACCTGTTACAGTTAGATCACCACCCACTGTTAAGTTGCCTGTTGTTTCTACTGTGTCTGCATATACAGCACCACCTACACCAAGACCACCTGTAATAATAACAGCACCTGTTGTTTTACTAGAACTTGCTGTTGAGTCTGTTACTTTAGCAACACCACCAACGTTTAAGTTTTCAGCAACGCCAACACCGCCTGTAACCTGTAGAGCACCTGTTGAAGTTGATGTTGAAGTGTTAGTTTGTGGAAGTATAACAGCACCAGTAGCACCATCTAAATTAATAACCTGTGTTTTTGCGCCACCTTTGTTAACATAAAAATTAAAGTCGTTGTTTGAAACGTTCTGGAACATTTCAACAGCACTTGTAGAACTAGCAACGTTAACAGTAAAGTCAGTGTCAGCACCAACTACTAGACCATTGTCTGAGTTAACAGTAAGTTTAGCGTCAATTTGATCAGCAATATCACTACGTAGGAACTGACTTGATGAAATACCACCAAGTGTTAAAGCGTTACTAACGTCACCTGTAAACTGTGCGCCTGTGATAACTGATGATGATACCAAGTTAAGACCTGGTACAATAGTTGTAAATCCTGAAATAGGTGTTTGTGGAGTAAATGTTGCATCTTTACTTACAATCGCTACCACAATACTGGTAATATAAAACTTAATAACAATATGACTTGCTGTTGTTGAGTCAATAACTGTTTCAACTAGAGCACCACTTTGACCAGTTGATGCTGTAAACGCTGGACCAACAACAATCCATTCTGTACCACTGTAGGCTTTTAACTGACTGTTTGTTGTATCCCACCATAAATCGCCTGTGATAGCAGTTGACGGTGTTGATGAAGTTGAATTACTTGTACTCAAAGGCTTCCAAGCAGAACCATTGTACACTTTTAGTACTTGGTTTCCACTGTCATACCACAACTGTCCTGATAAAGGTGCTGTAGGTGCTGTTGAATTTGCAAAATGCTCTAGTAATTTAACATAGTTTTGATTTAGAAAGACACCGTAACCTGCATAGTTCTTACCAACTAGGGTCAAACTAGTTGCTGAACTATCTACGGTACCATCCGCTACTGTTGTTATTGCGGCACCTGCTGTTGTTGTAATGTTGTAAGCCATATTTCCTATTACCTATTTGTTTATTATATGTATTTATTTAAGTTATTATGTAGCATACTGGAACCAAAAATCGCCATCTACGCCATCACCTGCTCCTGGAGCGGCATTACTTACAAATTTCTTACTACCATTCCAATACTGTCCTGAACTTCTTACATAACTTGTTGTTGCTACCCAAGCATTACCTGGTTGTGCTGTAATGTTACCTTGTGTAACTGTTAATTCTGCGGCACTTGCACCTGCTTTAAGTGAAACACCACTTGCAGATCCTGTCATAATACTTGCACCATCAACTACTAAATTGGCACTACCTGTACCTGTGTCAAGTAATTCCATTTTAGTATCGCCAACACTGATTTTATTTCTATCAAATGCGGCTTGTACAAACTCAGTTGTTGCTACTTGTGTTGTGTCTGTACCAAAACTTGCTGTTGGTGCCGCTGGTGTACCGGTAAATGTTGGACTTGCAATATTTGCTCTTAGTGCAATAGCACTGTTTAGTGTTGTTACTTCACCATCAACGTAGCCTTTCATGTTGACATTAGCACCTTCAACAAATGCTGTTGTAGCAATTGATGTATCGTTGTCACCTGCTGTTGGTGTAGGTGCTGTTGGGTTACCTGTAAGTGCTGGACTTGCTAGATCTGCTTTGAGTGCTAGTTCGCCATCTGTGTAACCTTTTAAGTTAACGTTAGCAGTGTTAACAAATGCTGTGGTTGCTACTGTTGTGTCTGCAACACCAGTTGCCTGTGTTGGAGCAGTTACGTTACCTGTAACATCAAGTGTACCACCAACTGTCATATTAGTTGTTACTGTGGCTGTTGTTGTTACTTCTAAAGCATTAGCGGCCAATGTGTCAGAGAATGTTGCTTTAGCATCTGCACCATTAATATGTAATACTTCTGTGTCAGTACCTGCAACATTAGCAAAAACACTGACATCACCATTTGATGTTACGTTTCTAATTTCTGCGTCATCACCATCAACTGTTACAGTTAAGTCACTACTTGCACCAACTGAAAGGCCACCGTCATTGGTAATACCTAATGTACCTGATGTTGTATCGTTAGTATCTGAACGTAAGTAGTTAGCCGCTGGCTGACCACCTAGGTAACTTGAATTATTTGCTAGACCCCATAGTGTGTCTGTTGATCTAATGTTAAGACCTTTACCAATTGTGGTAAAGCCTGTGATTGCAACGTTTGGTGTCCAAGTACTATCGTTATTAATAATACCTGTTTTCTGACCATCAAGATATAGTGTAACCACATTGTGCATAGCAGTGGTATTGTCTTCAATCTGTTCCCAGATAGCACCACTCTTACCATTTGTTTTACTGTATGGAGGGCCTACTAAAACCCAAGCCGCCGCTACACCATCACGAACATATAACTGAGCATCATCAGTGTCAAACCACAAGTCACCAGCCACAACCGCTGTCGTCGGAGCAGATGACGATGCTGTTGCTGAACTTAGGACTTTCCATGCTGACCCTGTGTACACTTTTAATAAGTCATCATCTTTATCCCACCAAAGTTGTCCTTCTAGTGGATTACCTGGTGCTGTAGCCTTACTAAAGTTTTCTAAAAGATAAACAAAGTTGTCAAGAATAGCCTGACCATAGTTGCTGTAATTACGTCCTACTAGATTTAAACTAGTAGACGAAGTATCCAGCGTACCGTCAGTGACTGTTCCTAAACTACTTCCGTCGCTTTTTGTTATTGTGTATGCCATTTTTCCTATCTGCTCCTAATTATGCGTTCGTGCTTAGATTGGTCAATGTCTGTATTCTTACAGTATAATCAATCTGTATTAGTCTGTTCAATGATTTCTGTACTGGACTAAAAATCACATGAGTTAATAATTTACCTTGTCCCTCTCCGTTGGAACTATAACCTTTGAGTCCAAGTTCGTCAAATACAAACTGCCCATTTAGATCTTGACTATTGTCAAATGAGGCTTGACCACTTGGTTCACCATAATCTAATAAACATGTAACAGCAATATCACTGTATACCTGTCCTGGTACATGTGATATTGTAATTTTATTTCTTAATGCGTCAGTGTTGTTTGAGTTTGTATCATCAACAATTTTATAGTATGTTGGATTATACAAATCAGCATTTTGTGTATTGGTGTTAGTTGGCAAGTATGTAATAACACCTGTTGGATCAACTGTTGTACCACCATTACCAAAGTGCATTTCTGTAATAAACTGATTACCTTTGTTACCTAAACTGTTAGCAATAGCCTCACTCATATTTTCATAGTGAATAGCATTACGTTTATTAACGTAGATCTCGTTAGATTCTGGATCCCATATTTTAATGTGACCTTCTACTCTAACACCACCAATATCGTCAGGACGTTGTTTAGCGTTAGGTTCAGTTTGAATGTTTATAGTTTCTTTAATATCCATAATGTTATTTATCGCTTTTCAATCATAGGTTAATTATTGATACTTATCTTGCCACAAGAATGATTCAACAGTAGTACCTGATCCTGCTCCACTAGAACCTAATCCTAGTCCATTTGTTGCTGTTCCTGATCCAACTGTATTAAATATCTGTTCTGTTGTTAGTGTAGCATTGGCACTAATTGTTACGTTACCATTGCTGTCAACTTTACCAGCCAATGTCATTGATTGTGGGTAAGCATTAGCCTGTAATGTTCCATTTACATTTAGTCCATAGGTTGATGGAACTAAATTACTGAATGTAAATGCTGTTGTTAAATTTTGTGTTACAAATACTACATTACTTTCAACTACATTGTTTAACACAAATACATTAGCACCACTAATTGTCTGGGTTATACTATCACCAACGTTAGCAGTTACATTACCCTCTACTCGTAATTCATACGCAGGTTTAGTTGCTGATGTAAACACGTTTCCTGTGTAAACATTAACATTACCTGGGGTTACTATAATTTGATTTAGTTCACTAGCATCTTGTATTTTTACACCTGACGGAACATATCCACTTAGTCCTGCTAGTGCTGGATTATCCTGAGATGGTGTATTTCCATCTTTAAAGATACTTCTAATAGTTGCCAATGATGGTTTACTAATAACTGGTTTAATATATGTATTGTACAGTGCATATCCTAATGGTAGGAGTGATTGTATGCCTGCAGGTGTTTTAACACTGTCGCTCCATTCTGGAGCAAGACTATCACTATCCCATAAGTCTGAATAATCAAACATACAGAAATTTAACAAGTACAAGTATTCTTTTACTGCTACCGCGTATGCGTCTGGATCAGTTTTAAAATCAGCACCGCCATAACCTGATGAATCCCAATATCCGCCATCAAATGCTTCTACCATAGCATTGTACAAATCACTAGTTGCCCAGTCTGGACTATATTCTGGATACATTTTTAAGTCATCTCCAGGTAACCCGTGCATGTGTAGAGTATGGAATACGTGTTCAATAACTTCCTGTGCATCAATCTCGCCGTCACCATATCCACTACCTGTTGAATTCAAATACCAAACCATATCATTTTGTACAGTCGTATCAAACAAGGCAGTTAGGTTCCAATGTAAAATACCAGCATCTGTTAAAAAGTTTGTAGAATAATCACTGCCGGCACCTCTTGCTACTCTTTGTAGTGTTGGGAAGCCTTCGTGATATGTTCCTGCATCACCACTCAGTGTTTTAATTAAGTTTCTTTGATATTCTTCATTAATGTCTGAGCCATTTGGATCTGTAAACAGTTCAAACATACGTGCAACTTTTTCTGTAAACGCATCTGGAACTGCTGTTTGTCCACCCACTGTGCCAGCCGCCATAATCCTTACACCGTTAACAGTAACTTCACGTTTGAAGAAGTCACTACCATTACCAGTGACATTACTAATTGCACCGTTGTTGTATTCTAAATCTCCACTTACTGATGAATGTACATTGGCAACAGGTGTGCCTTGTGTACCTCTGCGTATTTGATCTAGTATATTAATATCTGGTATAACTGATGTTATGGTATAATCAAATGTTGTACTTGCTGACATGTTAGCAGTAGTTTTGTAATATCCAGGATCACTGGCGGTTGGATGTGTACCAGCACCTGTTCCGTTGATACTAACATTGCCTGAGCCTAGTGTAAATGTTCCTGTTAGATAACTTACCTGTACCGTTGATGTTGTTGTGTTTGCTGTCACTACAGCATTAGCACTAGCCTGTGTGATGTGATCACCAACGTTGGCTGTGATTGCACTGCTCAATGTAATTACGTTGCCATGTGTTAACACAGTGTCTGCTGGATAAGCAACGTTGGCCATCCATGGAGTTGTTTCTAACGCATAGTTTCTATAATAAACAATTCTTTCATTGTCTACAAAGATAACACCAGGTGTTGCTGTTTCTCTATCAGGTTGGCTAAGTTTACTTGGATCAGTAACTGACACTGTGGTATCATTTATACCTAAATTAGCACTTAGCGTAGTTGTAGAACCTGCACCAATTCTGTAGTATGTCTGTGAATTTAACATGTTGTTAAACACACGATAAGCAATAACATTGCCACTGTGTGCCGCAACATTGGTGTAAACTTTCATATCTAATGTATCAAATGTAATACCTGGTACTAGTTCCTCTGGAGCATGACTTGAATATCTATCAATATAAGCACCACCATCAACATTGATATCTTCAGGACTGGTTCCTAAACTAGCATCAGTATAATTACTTCTAATAATAGTATCTAACAATTGACTGCTTAGTATTGGAGTACCATCTTCGTCATATTCAACTTGGTCGTAGTATCTACCAAAATCACCTGATCCGTCAAATCCTGGAACTTGATCAAAGTCTGCACCTGTTACCTGTACACCAGGATAGTTAATACCGTTAATTAACTGTCCTACATTTTTGTAGGTTGCTTGTACTACAGTATTAGCAGAAAATGTCTGCGGTCTTTCTGTTGTAACGTAATAGGTATTTGTAGCAACATTACTAACTACTCCAGTAATTACTGTATTGTTTGCTTCTCCGCCACTGATAAACATACCTCTATGTAAATCTTTTACTCTTGTCTGTAGACCGTCAACATAAATTCTAGTAGAGTTAGTTGTTGTGTTTGCTACGACAACATTGGCTTCTGTAATTTCAATCTGTGCCATGTCTTTAGTTGGATCGTAGTATGAACTAATTCTATCATTTGAATTTGTAAACACATTTGACCCTGTAACTGCTACATTAGTAAAGTCAAATGTTGATGTAGATGTCATGTTAGCAGTAAAGTTATATGCTTGTCCTGAGTACGTAACAACATCACCTACAGTATATTTTGTATTGGCTTTCCAGTCTGGCACTGTGGTATTAAATGTAATTCTGTCAAATGTCATATATGACTTGATACCACGTACTTGATTATTAATCAAGTCTGCTCTAGCAGTTGCACCTGTACCGTTGCCGTTGATAGTAACAACAACATTTCTGTTATATCCACTACCTGGATTAGTAACTGTGATTGCTGTAATAGTTCCTGTATCAAAATCTAATGTTGCTCTTGCACGAGCATTAGCACCAGTGCCACCAGGATTAGTAATTGTGATTTCAGGTATTTCAGTGTAGCCACTGCCTGGATTAGTTACAGTTATTGAATTAATTTCATAATTCTTATTATCGTACCAATCACGATACTCTGCATTGTTTGCTAGTAGTTCACCGTCATAGGTTACTTCGCCACTTGGTGAGCGGAATACTTTTAAGTTTCTATCGTAGTATGCAGGTAAGTCAAAGTCTGTTACAGAGCCTTCATAGGTATCAGTTTTGGTATAGTCTAATACATATTCTCTAAGTTTTGTTTTGTATGGTTTAACTTCCTCAATATAAGACTCATAGTAAGTTTGATTGTCTCTAACATAGTTTGCTGGCTGTGTTAAAGCACGTAATTTGTGTAATACAGAAACAAAACTTGTTTTAAATAACCAATCAACATAAGGTTGTTCAGTGAATACATATTTAAGAACAATAAAGATAACATCATTGATGTTAACATCAGTTAGTGTAGATAATACGCCTGATGTTAGGTTGGTATTAATACCTTCAAGAATAAATCTTGATTCTGTTGACGGGTTTTGATCAAAGCGATCTTCTTCAAAGCCTTGGTTACCAAAGCCTAGTCTATTGTTTTCTAAATCACTAATACTGGTGCTGATCTGTATTGTTCCATCTTCTCTACCTACAGTTACAAATTTGTGATCTGAATCAACTTTGAGTAATCTCCATTTACCATTACCGTCGTTATTAACTTTAATAATGTCATTGACTGCATAACTTAATTTTCTTGCCGCATTTGTTGACTCAACAATGAACTTAGGTGCTGTGTCATTTGAATATCCTGTAGCATACCAATCGCTGTATGACCAATATTCGCTGGTTTTGTAACTCTGTACCTTTTTAACCATCCATGTATTATCTGAAGTTTTTTCATATATTACCCAAAGGCCGCCATTGTCTGTATCTTGTTCTACTAGTACTGTATAACCTACAGCATAAGTTTCAACGTCAAGATAACTTAATTCTTCAACAGTGCTAACTTTTAAGTTCCATTGTCCACTGGTTTGAGTTGGCATTGGCTCTTGTTTGTTAAGGCTGGTAAAATCTAATACATCAACTAACTGTAGTTTTGCAAACTCTGTATTAATAAAACTCACAACCTGGTCTAATGCCGCAAATCTATTTTTAACAACACTTTGTCTTGGTCTTATACTGATACCATATTTGTTAGCAACGCTTAATGTTGGATCTGGAACAACTCTACCATCACGATCAATGCCACTTAGACTGTCAATCATTTTATTTCTAATTTTTGTAGGTAGCACAGCGTTTGGACTGTTTTCAATTAATTCATATTCACTGTGAATAATTTTATCATTTGAAATATGTTCATGGTCAACATGTAAAATAGTGTCAGTACCACTTAAATAACTGCCTACATTAAACAATGCGATAGCATTACTTTTAATAATGGCCGCATAAGGAATATCCTGTGCTTTAGGATTATCTATTAACTCAGCAATTGATGTAACTGGTAATTGTCTAATACCGTTGATGTCTGTAACTTCTGTTTTGTCGTAGACCCAATAGTAATACTTGCTTGATATAATTCCTGTGGTCTGATCAACAATGGTTAATTCCACATAGGCCGAATCATCTTCATACAAAGGAACACCATTACCACCATTGGCAATATATTCACTTGGTAGATAACTACTGCCTACCCATTCACAAACTTGTATTGTACTGCCTGGAAATTGTCTAGCCCAGTTATTGGTTCTATATTCTAAATCACCTTGTTCATAGTCAATGTATCTAACTTTGCCTAGGTTCCACCAAACTTGATGTTCGTGGTTACCATTCCAATGTAGTCGTTGATTAATAACTGCATTAGGATTTGTGCCTCTGTTATAAACAGCAGGATCATATTCAGTTTTATAATCAATTTCACTTTCTGCCACACCTAATATTTTACCTTTGCTAGGATCAAGTGTCTCTAGATTAGTTAAAATATTATTTGATTGTTTGTCATATAAAAATATTCTTGACACAGTGTCTAAGTCAACTTTAGTTTCCTGAGCACCAACCTGTGTCCATCCATAGTATCCATTTGGATTTTCAAATATGTAAATACTACCACCATCAACAACATCAGTGTCATCATTTGGTGCTGTGACTATTACATATTTGCCAATGATATCTGTTGCGTATCCAAACTGATCATTAACATTTAGATCACCTGGATTAAATTGTTGAGTAAATGAATAGCGTCCTGGTAATTCTAAACTATCTCTTGGATCGTCATATAATTCAAATAGATATGTACTACCACTCTTACCAATATCACGTTTGAACAAGGTGCTGTCATCGTCAAACGTTGTTGTGCCATTGTCAGTTAATGTTTGTTCTCTGGTAGTGCCGTGTTCACTTGAAATTAATAAGCCATGTGCTTCTTTGTTTAACACTACCTTAGTACCAAAACGTTCACCTGATGTAAAGTACGGTGATGTCATAATCTGCATCTGCACAAACACATCTAACCCTAGATCACTTAGAGCAGTACCTACACCACTGAGTACACGCAGTCTGTTTCTTGCCACAGTGATATCACTGTTTAATCTTAAGTGTTGGTCTTGATCTAGTAGAGCAATGGCCGCTGTGCTGGTCACTGCTACGTTGCCCTCGTTGTCTCTCCATTCACTTCCATACTTGGTATAGTGATTATGATAAATGCTGTCTAAGGCAACAATTAAATTAGCACCAGATACTGTGGTTGAATCTATTAAATAATTCTCACTATTTAAAACTAGTTCATCAGTTGTTGTATTATACCAACCACTGTTAATTTTTTCATAGTATTTTTCGTCAACGTAACCTTCAATTACTGCTGTGACTCCTAATACTTCAGCATCATTGATATCAGTGACAACACTTGACAAACTAGTTCCTGAGAAGGTTACTTCAAAGTCGTTTAATCTAATACTGTGTCCTGCTGTAACTGTTGGCTGTGCTTTACCAGCAATAGTACCGTATAGTCTACCTTGGTTGTGATTTTTAAACACTGCACCACTGTGGTAAATTGTACCTAATTCTCTACTTGGAATAACTGCGGCATTGGCTGGTTCATTTTGTTGACCTGTGATGACATCAAAGCCTGGAGCGCCAACATAGATAGCACAGTTAAATGAACAAATAGTTAAACTGGTTCCGTGTCTTGAACCATCTTGTGGTCGTGTGCCTGTTAGATCTTGCAGTAGATTAAATTTATTTGATTCAACGGTAACCACACTACCAATGTCTGGTGGTAAATTAAATGTTACTGTGGTTCCGCCAGTTGACCACGCATATTCTGTTGCTGAAACAACTTCACCGTCAACTAATACACGAATAACTTCTTGTAATGGGTTTGTGGTTGTGAATACTAATCCGCCTGTTGCTTTAAATGATTCAATAGTTCTGTCATAGACATAAACTTTACCTGCTTCTGTATAGGTTGTTGAACCAACAGTAACATTTGCGGCTGGTGCACCAATACCTACCTGAGCACCTTCTGCAGAAACTGAAATTGCAGAACCAAATTCTTCACCTGCTACTGGTGCAGTAATTGTATCAACTAATTTGTATCCTGGTACTTGCCTTACTGCTGTATCAATATTATATGATGGAAGTCTTGATGTTACAAAAGTTATAACGTTTCCTGTAACGGTATAATCTTGACCTGCTACATAAGTTCTAATACCATTTTGTACTGATATCATTTCTGCAGAGTCAGGAGTAAACGATAATGTTACGTTACCACTTGGTAATATGCTAGGACCAATTGTAATTACATCACTTTGTGTGCTAACAGTGTTGTCATATCCGTAGGCATACACATTACCACCACCTGGAGCACAGACATACAACCATAGGCCATCTCTACTAAATGCTACCGTGTTACCAAAGTTATCACCACTAGTGCCTCTCAATACCTGTGTGTTTTGGAATATAGTTTCTTCAGGTTGTTTTGTGTAAATGTAGACATGACCTCTATCAGTTTCTGATTCAGGTGCACCTACTACCATGGTGTTTTCTAATACATCAACACTTTGTCCAAATTTTGCTGTGGTGTTACTTAGTGGTCTGTAGTTAAAACTTTGTACAAAGTTACCTGATATGTTGTCAACAATAAATGTATTGATACTGCCGTCACCTTGTATATCTTCAAATCCACTTTGTTTTTGATTGTCAGGGTTACCAACACTGATAATAGTTCCGTTGTCATTCATTTTAACACTATGACCAAAACCTATATTTGCGGAAAATTCACTTTCGCTCTTTTGTAGGCGTTGCGTAAACGAATAAGGTTTTTTCTTTTCAAAAACTCCCCATTCACCTGCAGGCATGACTGAATCAATCCATACCTTTTCACCTACTCGCCATTCATTTCTTGGAACAAATGTACGAACGTCTTCCATAAATGGAAATCTCAAACTATCTAGTTCAAACAGTAGTCCTCTACCTGATGTTACTGTAAGGTTGTTAATCTCACCTGCCCATTCAACATTAAATTTACTACCTGATACAATTTTCTGTACTTTATAGAAGCCGTCAAAGTCTGTACTAAAGTTTTTAAGTAAAATAACTTGATCTAATACAAACTCATGAGGTTCTTCACAGGTCATTGTGATGTATCCATCAAGAGCATTTTCAATCTGTGTTACAGCATTATTAGTTTCTGAAACTCTATAGACATTCCAGTCTTGGTCAAAGTCTTTGGCACACCATATGGTATATCCTGTGCCAATTTCATCAACTATGGTGTTTAATTCTGTAAAGTTGTTGATATCAAAGATAGTAGCATCAACATCGTCTACATTAACAAATCCTGCGGTTTTAATATCATTGACTACATTAGAAACAGCACCTCTAGTTAATGCAATATTACCACTGTACTCACCTTCTGATTTATACAGGTCTCCCTTACCAAACTGTTGAGTTCCAGTTCCTGAATCTAAACTGGTATATTCTAGATACTGTGGATTAGTACTATAAGTTTTTTCATCAAGTGCTACTTCTGTATAAGGATTAATCTGTATTGACCCATATTCTCCTGTACGTATTGCCCATTCTTCGTAGTAGTCAATTTCACTTGATATATTATTAAATTCTGTTTTTAGTAAAGCATTAACTGCATTTCTAGTACCTTTTTGTTTGATATAACCTTTGTAAAGATCAACCTGTGTTGCTTCACTTAATCCTAGTTCATCAAGATATGGGCGGTCTTTAAATCCAATCAGTCCACTGTCATAATTGCTGTCAGGTCCTGATGCATGACTAATTGGTTCTAAACTTTCATCATATGTATTATAATAGGCTTCGCCAAATTTAGCAATAGTGCTAAAGTTTGGTAATAATCCTGATTTAATTTGTTCTCTGTTAATAAATTCCCATTGACTAAAATCAAAGTTACTGGTTGCTGTTATATTTTCTAACGCTACATAGTATTGATCTTTAAACTCAACTAATTCGCCTTTGAGGTAATCACGTCCTTGGCTCCATTGATCAACTTCGCCATCATTATAGATAAAGCCTCCTGGAGATAAACTACCGTCCCAGTCTGCTGTTACTTGTCCAATCAGTTTTAATCTGTATTGTCTATTACCTAGTTCTGGTTTATAGATAACATCATTGAATACTGTTTCGTTATCAAAACTTAGAACGTGTTCATATTGCACAAGATTCAATTCAACAAGACCAATTGTTTGTCCTTCTTGGTCTAATGTTACTTTAAATCTATCAGGGAATCTAACAACTTGATAGTTGTTTTTCTTAACAACTCTAAAGTTTTGATCTAATACTTTAGAACCCAGAGTAGTATCTGTGATGCCATCAACAATAGCA
>Ga0255783_10001852_pt1 | contig 21936 bp, 15 predicted proteins | sample 011ome_22_FD_179981 | JGI IMG/M metagenome (GOLD analysis project Ga0255783, IMG submission 179981) | Coastal salt marsh microbial communities from the Groves Creek Marsh, Skidaway Island, Georgia - 011507BT metaG (version 2) | ecosystem: Environmental > Aquatic > Marine > Intertidal zone >... | reverse complement strand
TGCTTCTTTACTACGGTTATTAACTAATGCAGTAATAGGATCTTCAATTAAACTAAACCCTTCAGCAACTGACCCATATTCTCCATACGAGTTGTTACCGTTAGTTGCACGTAATACTCCTCCTGATTCAGCAAGATATCCTATATGACAAAAATATGTAAACACGGATACAAGTTCTGATCGTCCACCGGCTTCTGCCCAGTAACCTATACCGTCACTAATAATTTGTGTAAAATCGTTTGCTACAATTGATTTATTTCCGCCATTATGCAGAGCACCGTCAATGTGCATACCAGTACACCCTGTTCCAAAAGTTGATACGTTTTGCACATATGGCGATTTAGTAGTAATTTGAACACTAACATCGTCTACGCCTGCACCCGGATCAAGGCTCACAAATGCTCCTCCTCCAGGGCGTTTTGTTAAATATTCATTTGCAGTACCTAAACTACCATATAATCCTTGTAATGTCATATTACGAATGCCCGAGCCGTTGCGTACATAGAACATGTCTTTGCCCTCGTCTCCTGCTTGTGGCATTATAACTGTGCTTCTTAGTTCGTCGCCTACTAGTGCTACGTTTGCAGGGACACTAATTGGTAATATTTCTTCATAGATACCAGTTTTAATAAACACTGTCGCTGGTGCACGATTTTCAAAATCGTCTAAAATAAAGTCACATGCATATTTTACTGTTCTAAATGGTGAAGATTGTGTTGTACCAGCTGCTGGCACATCAGTTCCTTCTACACTTACGTAATAGACTTTATTAATTAACCCTGACGGAATCCAGTCAGGTAAAGTAGTTGAAGATACTGTCAATGCTTCGCCAAAGTTACCAATAGCAAGTCTAGTATCTATAGTGTCATAAACTTTTATGTCACCTTGGTTAGTTAAACGATTGTTCGGAGACCCTTGAATCAATAATGTCCAATAATCAGCTTCATCTAAAAATTGATCTAAATCTGGACGACTGTCACTAGAACTTGAATTGTGTCGTCCTATACAAATGTATGCAGTGCTTGCATAAGTAACAATGTCACCTAAGAAGTATTCTATATTGTCTTCCCATTCTGCACGCCACTGAGATCCAGTAACTAATACTTGCCATATTGCAATGTTAGAGTCTGGATATTCACCTGTTGAGTCTTGCAGTGCAATATATAGATAGCCGCTGTTTCTTACAACATCGCCAGTGAGGTATGCAGTATCAATATCCCATTCGCCTAAGTGATTGTATCCTTGAGTTAATAACTCCCAATCTCCTGTATCTTGTAATATTCCATTTACACTCGGTACTGATGCTGCGTTATTTTGTAATGCAGTATATGAATATCCGCGATGTAAAACAATGTCGCCTACTTGATATTCTATATTTTCTTCCCAAATACTATCAAACTCAAGACCCGGAACAAATATTTCCCAACTTGATGCATCTGCACGAAGTAGTTCTTGATCTGTTGATGAAGTATGTCCTTCTAACGCTTTCCATAACATACCTCCATATTTGACAACATCATTAGACTTGTATCTAAAGCCTGGTACCCAATCAGTTTTATATTCAATGCCGTTAGATACTGTTTCCCAATTTGCTATATCGGCTTCTAGTCCGTCTTCTTCGGTAGCTGCACTAGTATGTCCTTCAATACATCTATATTGTGTGGCGCCATAGCGAACAATATCATCTAATACATATCTAGTATCAGCCGTCCAATTGTATCTCCAATTGTCTGAACGTGTTACAATGTTCCAACTAGTGATGTCATTTTCTAGGCCTAATGCGGCTGTTGCTGCACTTGTATGTTTAACGGAACAAATATAAGTTACGCCGTTATATCTAATTACGTCACCTAAATCATAATAAGTCGATGTGGTCCAAGTGTTTAACCAATTAAATGTTGTAGCGTAGACTTTCCAATTTATAATATCACTTGGTAATCCAACATTAGCTAGTATTACTGAAGTGTGTGAAGTAACACACTGATATAGATACCCTTTGTATTTTACAATGTTACCTTCTGAGTAAAACGTGTTAGGGGTCCATTCATTCTTCCAGGCGTATCCGTCAAACATTAACTCCCATTGAGAGTTGTATGCAGTGCGCATCGGAGCACCCATGTCTGTATTCAACGGACTATAATAATATAGCTGCGCAGGCGCACTAGCTGGAATAGTAATAACTATCGAACGTGTAATTGCAGTTAAGAAATTTGCAATGTAATCATCTGAAGTTACAGCAATACTATCAAGGAAATATGCAATATTAACGTCATATCTGCTTGCACCTGCTAGTTCTCCATTTAGTAAGTTGCTAATTAATAGAGGATGTATTTCGTTGTTAAATTCAATGTTGCTAACATCTGACTGATTAAATGTGTAAGTTCTGCCTTGAAGTAAAGATAGTGTAGGATTTTCTTCACCATCGATATAAAAATGACCTTGCGGGTTAGAATTTAAACTGTCAACAGATACAGTAACAGTAAATGTTTGTTCGCCTTCACTGTATTTGTCTGTATAGAAATTTTCTGCTGCGGTATGTCCTTGCAAACATACAAACGCCTTGCCTTGATACAGTACTATATCATCTTTTGTATATGTTGATCCGCTTGTCCAAGTGCTTTTCCAACGGAATTTTATTCTATCTAATCTAAAATCTGCCATAATGTTCCCAGTCTATCTACTGTATTTATTGTCCGCTTGATGACGAATTTTCGTCATATGTAAACTTTTGATTTATTCTTGCAACTAATTCGCCTTCGTCATTTACATAATAAAATATATTTCGATCATCCCATCGAAATTGTTCGTATGATAAATTATTATATACTAACTCGTGGTTAATATCTCTACCTTCGTAAAAGTCTTGACCTTCTGAAAAGTTTGAAAAACTGTCTTCAGGTGCACCTGGTTTGTTAACTGCGATACTATCTTCGTTCTTTAACTGATCAAGTTTACCTACAAATAATTCTCCTTCAGATGTTCTACGTAAACCGTAAAAAAATCTATTTTGCATAGCATTTAAAATGCTATCTGGACTAAATCCTGTATAATTTGCTGACATATTATTCTTCCTTATACAATATCTACGTAGCTAATGACTGCATCAACTGCTTCATCTTGATCGGCTACAATAAACAATTGATTACTTGGTGCTAAAATTAATTTTTCACCTGCACTTAATGCACGTAAACTCGAGTTCGGAGGAACCATTACATCTTTTAAAAAATATCCTTCGACACTAGTATCGTCGTGTACTAATACACTAACGTAAATTATTGTATCACCTAAATTGGCTAAACTTAACCCTACTAGAGTAGAGCGTGTATTTTCATCAGTCTCTAATGCAAGTATAGGTATTGGTCCTACTTCTTTTACTACTTTGTTCTTAAATGTTGCTGCCATTTTCTTATCCTAATGTTAGTACGTATTCAATTGCAAGGTCTTCTGCTGCACTATAAGTAATACTACCTGTAGCACCTGCAACTGACACCCAACTATTGCCGTCCCAAATTTCTAAATAACCCTGTTCTGTATTATAACGAGTCATACCTGTTTCTCTAAATGCTGCGCCTGGGCGTTGCGCACTTGTTCCTACAGGAAGTACTACTCCATTAGATCCTGCAATTTTAAAATAACCGTCACCTTGTTGTTGGAAGTACATCACTCCGTCTGTTGTTCTGTTGGTAATTGTACTATCTTTAAATGCAAGATCGTCAATTACTACTGCGCCAGTGCCGTTAGCTGATAATACTAAGTCTGTATTAGTAGTAACAGTTTCTATTACGTTACCGTCAATAGCGATATCATCAACTTCAATTCTAGGAGTATTTAATCTTGTACTGTTGATATCTACACGTAATTGTCCGTCTGTGTAAAATCTAATAGTATCGTCGTTTGCACCTGGTGTTAGTTCAGCGGTGATGTATGTATTAAGATCTAAATCATAAACGCCATTTAATGCAATCCAGTTTCCGTCGTAACCCTCGTACAAATTTGTATCAGTATTATAGCGGATCATTCCTAGTTGCGGACTAGGACGGCTTGCAGTATCGCCTGTAGGTAGTTGTAGCGCACCAGTTGATGTTATTTTTACAATGCCACTTGACGAGTCTAAATTAATATCGCCGCTTAAACTTTCAATAGTATTTCCACTAAATCTTAAATTACCAGTATCAATTCTATCACCGGTAATAGTTGTAGTGTCGCCACCAGTAGTAATTGTAATACCGCTTGTAGTTTCTATATTAAAAGTTGCACTTGTAAAGTTTACAGTTCCAGTTTGCTGATCAACATAAAATAAATCACCGACTCTAAAATCGCCTTGATGATCTACTGAGCTATATCTAATTTTTGCATTATTAAGTTCAACAACTTCGTTTGCTTGTATAACAGTTAATTCGTCATTATCAAAATTCTTACCGTTACCAATGTATGCAAAGTTTTGACTAACAAGGTACATTAATACCCCGCTGCCGTCTCCATATGCACCGTAATTACCGTACACACATGCACTGCCGATTGATCTTAGTTCTGCACCAAAGTCTGTAGTGTTAGCAAGAGTTACAAACTTTGCAGTAGCACCGTTTGAAAATCTTAAATCTTGTGTTTCTAAAGTATCGTCTACTATTGTAGTACTTAAATTTGTACCGTCAAAATGTAACAATAATTTAGTATCTGCGTCGCTAGTAAATGCCGCTACCAATGCGCCAAAGGCTGCTGTATAACGTGCAATGTCTTTGCTAATTCTTACTTCGTCAATATACCCTGCAAATTCATTAATTCCGTCCCAACGTGCGCCAATGACAACAGGTTTAGCAACTCCATAGTCTACAGGACTTACTGTCCAAGCACTTCCTTGCAATACTCCGTTAACAAACATTCTTGTCGAATTTCCGCTGCGACTAACTGCAATATGATACCAAGTATCTGCAACTAGTGTAGATCCTGTAATTCTATCTGCGCTGTATGAATAATAACGCAGTTGGCCGCCTGCTGCAATATAAACAACAGGAGCAACATTTGAACCTGCACCTGCTCTAAAATCAAATAAATTCTGCGTAGTTGTTACGCTGTCAAATCTAAAATAACCTTCTACAGTAAAATCGCCTGTACCAAATCCAAAGTCATTATTAGACACTACGCTTGCATAGTCACCGGTTCCGTCTAATCTTAAACTAGCACTTCCGTATTTCTTAAAAGTAGTAGACAATGCAGCATCACCTGCTAGTACTACTGTTTTGCCGCCTCTGTTGCCTGCAATTTCTAAATCTGATAAATTTCCATCAACGTAGAATTTGCCGTCTGCGTCAACACCATTAATAGTTCCTGTAGCTAATACAGTTACATTGTCTGTGTCATAATATGTAAATGTGTTGCCGTCAACAATTGTGCCAGTCAGCCCGCTAACTCTTACAGAAGTTTGACCAGCTCCCTTTAATCCGCTTATACCATCTAGTGCATAAAGTCCACGGTTAGCAAAGTATGTAAAGCTGTTAAGCCATTCTACTCTAACACCGTTAGTCATTGTAATACAATCAACTCCAGGAGTAATGAATGTAACACTATGGAACAACATACTTGCTTCATTAGATGTAGATAATGCAACTGCCCCGTCGATATATGCACCCTTGCCTGCATCGCCTTGTGCAAATCCATTAGGATCACTTGCTGAAGTTACTGAACCTTTTGTAATAACGCTTACATTTCTAATATAAGGACTGCGTGTAGTTACATTAAAATTAGGAGCAAATCTAAATGCATACCCTGTATAAAAATCTTTTACAGTTAAATCTTCAACAGTTGTTTCACCATTTAATAAAAATGCATCGTTACTCTGTGTTGCCGGTGTAGGAGTAATATTAACTCCACGCAAACTATGTCCTTTGATTGTAACACCAACAGGAACAGTCAATGGAAATTCTTCTTGATACGTGCCCGGATATATGTGAATAGTGTCGCCAGCAGTTGCTTGTGTTAATGCGTATTTTAATGTTCCAAATGTGTCATTAGGATGATCGCCGCTATACGTGTCGTCTCCGTTTTCAGAAACATACCAAATATTTCCTTGACGCAACGCCAAGTCAACTCCGTCAACTTCTATTGACAATGCTGTCACGGTCCCGGCATAAAAGTTTTCAGTATATATATCTTTCCATATTTTTGTAGGCGAACCTAAATCATATGTCGAATTAACATCTGGAACAATGTTACTTGCAATTTCAGCATTAAAGGTAACATTGTCAGTATCAGCATCACCGATTGTAATATTACCATCAGCAGTTATACTACCTGTGGCAACAATATTGCCATATACATTTGCATTACCGAATATTTCTACTGAGCCAGTTCCGTTAGGTGCTAGTTCAATATCTGCGTTAGTTACGTTAGTGGATATAGTATTTCCATCTAGATCAAAACTATCAATAGTCAATCTATTTTGATAAATGACATTATCTGCGGTACCCAATATAAGTGTAGATTGTGCTGTTGAAATTGAGTTACCAGTAATAGTAATATCTGCAATATTAGCAAGTGTGCTAACTTCTACACCTGATGAGCGTGTAGTACCGTTTACATCTAAGTCGTATTGAGGAGACGCAGTGTTAATACCAACGCGGCTGTTATTCACATCTAAGTAAAGTAGGTCATTCTCAAAGGCTAAGTTTACACCCTCACGTAGAAGGTTTGCCTTTAAGAGCGGACCACTAATACGACCAATAGCCATCTTTGCTCCTTAATACGGGGATCCTGTCCCTCTAGCCAAATTCTCAGCCTTTCGGCTCTTTGCTGGTTAACCACAGTTTGATTCAAAGGAAGTTGGTCGACTTTTGCCCTTCTTAATACTATTTATCGTTTTTAAGGATTATCCTAGTACAAGCGTCCAGATATCAGTTAGTTCTCTTAGAACGTCTTCAGTAACGCTTTCGCCTTCACCTGCTGCACGTTGCCATACTGTACCCGAGTATACTTCTAATACATCAAGTTCTGTATTCCACCTAGTATCGCCTGCTTGTGGAGCACTAGGACGTTCAGCTGTAGTACCGAAAGGAATTACTAGTCCTGTAGTACTATCAAATTTAGCATACCCGCGACCGGTACTTGCTATAGTTAATGCATTATTAGAAGAATTTGTTAAAGTGCTTTCAATAACATTAAAATTAAAAATATTTAACGCTGACTCTCCACTTCTTCGTAGTTCTATATCTGAATTAGACAATGTGCTAACAATAGAATTATTGTTAAAAAATAAATTGTCATTTGACAGACCGTTTAATCGCAAACCGTAATGATGTACTTCTGCTGTCTGTATATTATTAGCAGTAAAAATTAAAGTATTATTAGTAGGATGTGCTTTAACACTAGTTTGTCTATCGGTTGAATAAATGCCGCCAAAACTAAGGCCACCTGTGCTGTGCCCTTCATATATGTTTGTTTGTGTATTGTATCGTATACCTGATGTAAGATTAGGCTGTTGAGCAGTAGTGCCTTTAGAAACAACTAATACAGGATTAGTATCAGTATTAAATAATTCAGTTACTGGTGATAATATCAGCGGACCGTCAATAGTATCAATAGTGTTACCACTAATTCTAATATTTCCTATATCAATTCTAGATCCATCAATGTATGTTGTATCATTTCCATTTCTAATATTGATGTTACTTACGCCACTAAAGTCAACTAAACTAGCATCAATACTTGTAGTGCCTGTTTCAAAATCTACATAAAATGCATCACCTACTCTATATGTACCATCTTCGTTTGTAGAAGTATAATATATTTTTCCCGAGTTTAATTCAATAGTTTCTTGACTATCAACAGTTAATGTGTTATCATTAGATACGTTTGATCCTGCGCCGATGTATGCAAAGTTGTGGCCGATCAAATACATTAAGGTGTCTGCGCCGTCTGCTTCTGCACCATAGTTGCCATACACGTTTGCTGATCCAATTGAACGAATTTCTGCGCCGTATCTAACAGTTAGGTCAGGCATTATTTTGCCAGTTACACCTTGCGTAGCGTATAATCCTCTATTAGCAAAATATGTAAAACTATTAAGCCATTCTACTCTAACACCATTTGTCATTGTAACGCAATCAACACCAGGTGTTATAAAAGTACATCCATGAAACAACATACTTGCTTCTAAACTTGCACTATCTAAAACAGAGCCGTCTATGTATGCGCCCGCGCCAGCATTACCTGCTGCAAATCCTCTTGGATCACTTGCGGTTGTTACACTACCTTTGGTTATAACTGTAACGTTTCTAATATATGGTGAACGTGTACTTACAAGTCCACCAGGCGTGAAACGAAATGCATAAACAGGATTTATAATAGTAGGAGGTTCTTCAATAGAAGTTATAAATGTAGTTCCACCATAATCGTCATTAGTAGCCATAATTGTGCTACCAGATATAGATATTGAAAATCCAAAAAAGTCTCTATTTCTAGGGACGCCAGTAGTCAAGTCAGGATTGTCCCAAGTATATACTAACGCTCCTGTAGTAACATTATACAAAAAAACTTTATCAGAAGGAAAAGTAATAGCCCTCGGTGAGGAAACTATTGCATAGTTTCCGTCTATGTCTACAGAATTACCAAAATACGAGCCTGTAGTAGGGCTTGCAAGAGTATGAACTAAATTACCAGTAGATGCGTTAAAAATATATGCAATTCCGCTAATAGTCGACGGAATGTCATGTTTTGGAGCACCAATAATAACATTAGTTCCGTCTGTCTTTACTGATTTGCCAAAATTGTCTCCAGTTGTAGCAGCAGGATGATTAATAGTATGAAGCAGTGAGCCGGTTGTTACGTCAAAGATGTAAGCTATACCCGTGTTGCTGAATGCAGTCGGATCACTGACGACTGCTGTATTACCTGATATAGAAACTGCTTGTCCAAACCAAGAAGTAGACGGAGTAGGATTAACTAAATCGTGAACAAGATTGCCAGTTGTTATATCGTATATTCTTGCGTTGTTTCTACCACCTATTATAGCATAGTTTCCTGATAGATCAACATCTGGACCCACTTCGGGGCTATTTCCTCTATATACATTTATAGAGCGCAATAAATTTCCGGTTGTTACATCAAACACACTCATCACATATGAATAATAAGGATAATACCCATCGGGGGTATTGCGCCAATCAATAACAACAGCATAGTTGCCATCTATTGCAACACCCCTTCCCCAGTTGATAGGAACTGCCCAGTCGATATCTACTGCTGGATCATATAAAGTATGTATTAGTTGTCCAGTTGATATATCATAAATTTGTGCAGAGTTTGAATTACTTTCACCGACAATTGCATAATTACCCGACGAGTCTACACAAGCGTACGGTGATGCGAAATCATTAATACTACCAGACACTGGGAGACCAGGTGTAGACAGAATTGTCGGTGGTGATAATATTTGAGTTGTATTTGTATTAGTATAAAAATCTTTAATAGTTATATTTTCAATAGTTACGTCGCCTTCAACAAGGAATGCATCGTTATACCTTGTTGCTGTTGTAGGTTTAATAATTGTATTTCTTATATCTTCGCCATGTATAGTTACATAGGGAGGAACAGTTAATGGAAATTCTTCTTCGTATATTCCGGGAAAAATATGTATTACAGTTGGACCAGCAGTACTACCATCCATTACTTCTAATGCATGCTTTAGCGTTCTAAATGCACCGTGTTGATGATCACCTACATTGGTGTCACTTCCCAATGTACTAACATAATATGTATTACCTTGTCTTAAAGAAAGACTCGAATCTTCGATTAAAATTGTATCTAATTCGATGCGTTGTCCGTTTAATAAATTACTGTATAAATTTCTCCATTGCTTTGTTGGAGAGCCTAACGCACTAACATTATTTTGATCTGGTATTAAAGAACTGTTAACATCAGATTCAAATGTAACATTGTCTTCGTCTGAGTCGCCCAATACTAAATTGCCACCAAATGTAATATTTCCAGTAGAATGTAAGTTTCCTGATATATTCCAATTAGATTGTATGTTTAGTGCGCCGTCGCCGTTTGGACGTAATTCTATATTAGTGTTTGTAGTAGTTGAACTAATTCTATTAAAATCTAATTTTAAATCGTCAGTTGCAATTGCAGTAGCAAATATATTATTAGTAGATGTTAAAGTTATATCACCTGACAAATTAGTAATTCTACTAGTGTCAATTGCAAAATTTGCAATGTTAGCGTAAGTCCCTAATAAATTTGTTGTTTGATATGTTGTAGGTAGTGTTAATGCACTATTAGGCGCATTAGTATTAATGCCAATACCTTGAGATATAGATCCTCTATTTCCTACTCCTAGACTATAATTAGGATCACCGTCATCATATTCAGGCGCTGACCCTTGTACTTCTGGTGATACTTTTAAATATAGAAGGTCTGTTTCAAAAGCTAGGTCAATACCTTGACGCAACAAATTATCTTGTAATATGCCGCCGCTAATTCGTCCTACTTGTGCCATTTACTGCCCCCTTTGACAATAGTATTTATTTGTCAAAGTTGTGTAATACAGTAATAGGTTTTCCTAAAGGAACTGCTGTTCCAAATTGTATATACCAGCCCGATGGATATGGAAGTCCAGTACTAGGACTGTTACCTGCTGGGTTCTGTATTAAATCATAGTTAGTGGTACTGATTTGAAAAACGTTTTCAATAAACACTAATATGTTTTGTGCAGCATCTGGAATAGGATAGTCTGGATCTTGACTATTTAATAAACCAAATGTAGTTTCAACTGCATCTCCGACGCCTAAATTTTGTTGTACAATGCCGGGGTTACGATTTGGTTCTTTAAATCGTAAATTCCTCCAAGCAGTATCTTGATAAACTTCAAACTCGTCTAAAGAAGTATTATATCTTAAATGTCCGTTGTTAGGACTTGTTGGACGTTCGCCTGTAGTCCCTTTAGGAACTAGCATTACATTTGTTGAATCAAGTATTACTTGATCATCAACATCGTACTGCACACCTTTTCCAGCAATACTTCTTAGATTTGTAGTTTGTCGTTTAAGTAATCTCATTATACTTCCAAATAACTTACTGTTGCTGCTAAGTTAGTTAAGCCGCTACCTATATCAGGTTCAGCAACAAATACAATAGCATCCCCTGCTTCTAATACAATTCGCTCTGAATCAAACGTGAATGTTTCGCCTGCTGGTAATTCTAAATTTCGCACTACACAAGTGACTGCGTTACTTAATGCAACACCTTGCGGTACTAAGTGCATATCAAAACTTGCAGTTGCACTTAAACTAGAATTACATACTAAAATGTTAGTAACAGCGTATGTCTTTCCATTAGGCACTGCACCGGCTGGATCATTTAGACCTAACGGGTCTAAAGCATATGTAGTTGTTGTTTTTAATTGTGCATTCTTAATAGCCATTTATCGTTCCTTAAAATAGCATTCCAAAAAGCAATGCTCTATTCTTACTTACTAATTCGTCTCTATTATTGTTAGCATTTACGAAATAAATTCCAGTTTTGCCAGTGTATTGATTTGAAACATATATTTTTGCTCCGTTACTAGGAGCAGAAGGCTGCAATGGATTAATAGACAACGTATCGTCGATATCAGGTACAGCATTAATATGCAGTGTGTCTTCTATTCTTACAGACCCAGCACCAGGTGATCTTAATACTAAGTCAGCGTTGCTAGTTAAAGTTTCGATAGTTGTTCCAGCAATCCTGATCTCGTCAAGTTCCCATCTATCTGCATACACACGACTTACAATGTTATCATCAATTGAAAAGTTAATAACACTAGCTAGACCAGTTGTTTCTTCATCATCAATACTAATGCTACTAACTGTATCAACACCGTCACCAATTTGACGTAAGAAAACTGTAGCAAATGATGTAGCAATTGCATCGTCTACATATTTTTTATTTGTAATATGATCATCGTCTACAACTTGATCTTCGTAATTTGTTGTTCCAGTTACACTTATAACGCCTGCGCCGCTGTTAATTAAATATAAATCACCGCCACCAGTGCTAATACTATTAGCTCTTAATCCTACTAGAGTACCGATTTCATTTTTAAATACAAATCCGCCTGTCATTGTAGTTTCGGTATTAGGATCACGCCATACAACATTTTCGTCAAATACTATATATGCATTACTAAACACACCTCGGTCAATCATTATACCAGCAGTATCAAGACTTATACCTGTACCTGTTTCACCAGCATTAACAGTAATGATGTTATCAGCAATTGTAGTTACTGTAGATTCAACGGTAGTAGTTGTACCTTGTACGAGAAGATTACCAGTAATTGTAACTTGGCCGTCATCATACCCAGTATCAAGCGTAATTGATCCACCTGTTTGTACTGTTATTCGATAATCACCATTTGGTACATTTAAAAACTTTGACATGTATATTTCCTAATTTAGGGGGAATTTACTCCCCCTATTTTATTAGATTGCTGTTAGAACAATATAATCTTCTGACGAATCGTTTTCTAGGAACCATGTATACTTGTTGCCAGAAAAGTCTGTAGCAATACGCTTGGTTAATTTAGCAATAGCAACTAGACCAGTATCTAAGTTACCAGTTGTTGAACCTTGCATTAGCATTTCACCAGCTGCTGCTGGAGTTGTTGCTACTAGTGTACAAACAAATTGATTTGTTGAGCTATTAACACGAGTTGCATTAAGACTTGCACGACGAGCAACAACGAAAGTTTTTGCGCCGCGTTGCTTAACAATACCGCCATCAACTTGGTTAGTTGCACCATCGTAGAATTGTACTACAATACCTGTGTTAGTTGTGCCTGATGTACCAATTACATCAACACCGTTAATATCTTTTCTTAGTGGACGTCCCATTTATTTTCTCCTTTAAAACGTTCTAGGTTTACGCAGTGGGTCAGTTCTGCGCAAGTCTGCAATTGCAGCACGATTTACGACATAAGTATTTATCACTTTCTAACTATTACGAAACTCAAGTCATAAAAATAGGCCCCGGAGGGCCTATTTTATATTTCAGTAAGTGTTTACTGGAATGATACGTTACCGTAGTTAGTCATACCAACTTTGCTTAGGTAATCAGCAGCATTGCCAAGTGACGATGCTGTGTTGTTCAACTCAACATAACCATAACGTGTCATGAATGACACAGTTGGTTCGAATGTTGCTGGGTCTAGTACAACACCTGAGCTCATTAGCGGGATGTATGGGCAGTAGAATGCCGCTGCATCTGATTCGCTTGCGCCTTTGTAGCCGATTAGAACGTCAGTTGCGTCTGAAGCGTATGTGTTAACATAAACTTTCATAGCATTGTTCAATGTACCAACCATCTTAGTGTTAGTTGGTGCTTCAAAAGTACCTTCTGTAGTACGTGCAAACGCTGAAGTAGTTGCAGATTGTAGGATTGTTAACGCGAATGGCGATACAACAGCCCAGTTACCTGCGCCACGACGTGTGCGCTGTGCAATCTTGTTTGACTCACGGTTGATTAGAACAGCTAGTGCAGCATGCTCGTCACCAACGAAAGTAGCAGTACCAGAGACAGTTGCTTGGTTGTATTCTGAAACAGCAGCACCAGCAAGTGTACCTAGGCTAGCTAGAACTTCTTGGTCGATCTCAGCAGTGATCTCTTGTGCAAGAGCTGCCATGATTTCTGCTTCAACATCAATACCGTGCATTGACTGTGCATCTTGTGCTGATTCAAAAGTCCAGCGAGCTGATAGCTTGCGAGTTTTTGCTTCAACAGTTTGCTTCAAGATCTGAATGCTTAGACGGTTACCAGCGGCACCTTCTAAAGCAGCAGTACTTGCAGGTTTGCCAGTTCCAGCAGCACCAGAATATGATTCTGCAATTTCAAACGGGCTTAGTGCTTCGTTACCAGCGGTTGTGCCGCCTGTACCAGCTTGTGTGTCGCTGTAGCGAACACGCAATGTGTGGATTTGACCAACTGGGCCAGTCATTGGCTGAACGCCGACTAGTTCGTTAGCAATAACAGTTGGCATCACACGTCTGATAACAGGTAGGATAACACGGTTAAGTGTTGCTACGTTACCAGCAGATGTTGCGCCTGCTGTTGCACTCTCAGACAAATACTTGCGAGTGTTTTCTAGTGTAGCAGCCATTACAGACTTCTTGTTGCCTTGCAGGCCTTCAAGAAGAGCAGTTTTGGTGTCTACCCAGCGTGATTCTAGTAGTTCTGACATCATTATCTCCTTAATTTAATCCAGCAAGACGTTTAATATCGACTACATTTGAGTCGGCGTCTGCTTTAGTTTGTGTCATTTGTTGGGTCCGATTGCCTGTTATTTCTGTGCCTTCTGATAATACTGCCTTACGCTTGGCTGGACTTGCACTACCTTCGATAACAGTCGGTAAGTACTTCGCAAACTGTGAGCGAAGCTTTGCAGTTTGAGTTGTTTCCAGTAAGTCTTTCATAATTTCACGTTGATCTTTGCTCAATGGCGCAATCAGTTCGTTCATTAAATTTGTGCGTGTTGCTGATTCAACTAATTTCTGTTTTTCAACAGTAGCTGATTCTGCAAGTTGCTTTGCTTTTGCTGCAAATGCTTTAGCTTCTGCAAGTTGCTTATCTTTTAGTGATAAAACTTGCATTAGTTTAGCTGTTTCTGAGTTTTCATTTAAGTAGCTAGTACCATACTCAGAAGCAAATGCTTCAAAGATTTTACGACCAAAGTCGTTTCTACGTGCTGTATCAATATCTTCTTTTAGTGCAGCAATTTCACCTTTCAGTGATTTGCCTACCATTTCAGATACTGCCGTAGCACTTCTTTCGATAAAGTTAGCTTTAACTTTAGCGAAGTGTGATTTAGCTTCTCTAACTAAGCGAACCTTAGTCTCTGCTAAATCTTTTTTGTCTTCGTTAAATTCTGCAATTTCCGTTGACAGAGCTTCTACTACAAACTCTTCTAGCTTGGCATAATTTTCAGCCATTGCTTTCTTGTCTGCATGTAGATCTTGAACTTCCTGTTGTAGTTGACCTACAACAAAATTCTTTAGTAGACTTGCATTTTCACGCATTGCAACAGCATATTTTGCTTTTGCTTCTGCTAGTTGCTTGCGGTCTTCCGCAAACTCTGCAATTTCTTCTGCTAAACGCTCAGAAAGAAGTGCATCGATAGCTTCAACCATAGTTGATTTATCATGCTCATACTTTTGTGCAAATTCTTCACGTAACTCAGCAGTTGCCTGCATCTTGTTTTCTTGAATCTTTGCATTCCATGCGTGTTCAATGTCGGCTCTGATCTCAGATGAAACTACATCGTTTTCAAAGAGTGTTTTCAGTGCATCTATCATTACCATTCTCCTAGTTTATTGGAGCTTGTTGATTATATTAATCAACGATTCCTTGAGATACTTTTGTGCCTTAGTGTCGTTTCTGGTTGCCTGTGCTAATTCATACGCCTGCATACCACCACGAGCATTCATTAAATGTTCATAGATTGGTGTAGGATATGCTCCAGGGGCGCTAGGCTGTGCCACAACGTCCACTGTTATAATTTCAAAGTCGGAAACTTCTCCACTTCCGTCTTCTGATACGTTACCTGACCCACGTGACGAGACCCCTAGTTTCACACCGCTTTCAAGCATAGTGCGAACTAGGTTACCCATCGGTGTTGGTAAGATTTTTAGTTTACCGTAACCATTAGGACCGTCCATCCAACATTCTTGAATCATGTGTGATACACGGTCTAGGTTAATATTAAGTCCCTCTGGATGATCTACTTCGCCGAGAACACTGTATCCACCTGCAATTTGCTCGCCGAGTGTTTTGACAGCCCTGCCAATTTCATTTACAGGATACACACGCTGATTAGCGTTACGTACTCCGCCCTGTATACAAATACCTTTCATATACAGGTCTTTACCTTCGTTAGCAGACTCAACGATTATTTTCGCTTGGTCGAAACTTAGGTGTTCTCGTAAGTTTTTCATTCAAACTTCCTTACTTACTTGCCGACAACAGGTTTAGTGTTAGCAGCTTGCTCTGGCTTGCCCTTTTTCTCAGCGCCGTGACCAGGTTGTGCAGACATTTTAGTGGCTGCTTTTGCACCAGGAACATTTACGTTCTTGGTATTCATTGCTTGTGGTTTATTATTTGCTAAACCGCCAGCAGTTCCTTCAGACTTGCTTTCACCGCCACGTAAGTTAGCAGTTGTGCCGCCCATATCGTTTTTTCCAGCTACAGTTGACTTAGCATTTGCGCCGTTGTCGCCCATTTTTGCTGGTGCTACTTTTTCAACATACTCGCGCATTTGCTCGCCTGCTGTTAATGGTGTAACTGTTGCTTGGAATGACTCTTCTTCTGGCTCTTCTTCACCAGCTTCTTCGCCTTCTTCGTCGCCCATGTCCATGTCCATGTCGTCGCCTTCAGCTTCTTCTTCGCCTTCTTCTTCGCCTTCTTCACCAGCCATCATTTTTTCAAATTCTGCTTTTAGGTCTTCTAGCGCATCTTCTAGGTCTTCAACACGATCTTCAACATCGCCTTCGCCTTCGTCGCCTTCGCCGCCTTCGTCGTCCATGCCTAGGTCGCCCATCATGTCGTCAGTTGCGTCGCCGCCTACTTCGTCATCAGCTTCTACTTCAAACTCATCTAGATCAAAACCTTCTTCTAGGTCTTCGTCTGATTCGTCAACTTCTTCGTCAGTTGCTTCGTCAACTTCATCTTCATCATCTTCTTCAGCTGACTCTTCAACTTCATCGTCTGACTCTTCGTCTAGATCAGCTTCGTCTTCTAAAAGTGATTCGTAAATATTACGAGATTTTTCAACTACAATCTCGTGAAATAATTCTTGTGCTGCTTCTTTATCTTCGTTGATTAGAAGCTCGAGCATTTGCTCAAATTTATTTGTATCTGCCATTTTTTCATTCTCCTAATAAATGTTGTACCTATGGTAAGGCTGTCAAATGTATTTACTTATATACAAGAAAAGTGGGTATATATAGGCTCAAAACGAGCCGTTTTAAGCAAAGACTATAAAATGTTGAAGATTTTTTTAAATTCTTCAACAGTAATATGCGACAAATTGTTTAAAACTGAAAATTCTTTTGGAATAAAAGGATTATCACTTACTACTCTTATATATCTCTTATTGGGATTTTTTTGGCATACTATTAATGTTTGTTTAAGCCAGTTCCCATGAAAAGTTGCACGTTCGTTTACTTTTTTATAATTTTGAGTTCCGGAATATATGTTATTAACTTTATCATCTAATCCAATATAGTCAAACCCTAATATATACAATTCAGTGTTATTATGATCGCTTGCTAGATTTAATGCTGTAGGGCCACTGCTCCACCCTTTACTTGGATTAAAATAATTAAACCCTGTAAACTGTGCATATGCTTTATTTTTGTTTGTCCAAACAACGTGACTATGTTGATATCCAGCTTTGTTGATTTCTAAAATCATTTTAGTATCAACTGCAATTAAATAATCAGGATCAAATTCCCTATATATGGCATTACAGCCGTATACAGTTCCTTTTGTTTTTAGACTTTCAAGATTGATTGATTTTCTACTAGTGCCATTGCCTAGTACAAATGCTATTTTTGACAAATATTATACTCCGCCAGCTTCTGTGTTTGCTGCAATACCGTACATCTGTTTAACGAACTCAAGTTCTTTTTTAGATTCTTCTGTATGTAGCTCAGAGGCTTTGCGGATTCTGTTAATTTGGCTTAATGTTAATCGAGTTTTACGTGTATCAGTTTTCTCCAATGGAGAATCGTCAAATTCAGCCTCGTAGCTTTTATCGTCTACAGGCTCAACTGTTTCTTTGTCAAAATAAAATAGCTCACGTAATATCATATTGTATTTATACCGTTTGTTCAGTATTTGCTCCGCCGCCAACTTGCTGGCCTGTAGCAGTTTCTGGCGGTGCTGCTTCTTCACCTGCAACTGGTGCTGCTCCGTCTTCTGCTGTATCTTCCATACCGCCTAAGTCTGCACTAATACCTGCGGTACTAATACCTGCATCTCTCATCTCTGCTCCTGGATCACCGGGGATAGGAGCAAGATTTTCTTCATTTTCTTCTTTCCATAGGCGCTCGTTTTCTGCAAGCTCTTCTTCTGTCATTCCTAAGAAACGTTTTAATGCAAAACGGTTTGACATATATGGAATTGCTGCCATTTGTGTATACGTTGGAACACGAGCATTATCAATTTCTGCTTGTCTATAACTTGCAAAGTTTTGCGGCGGTTGAAATTTAAGATCAAACATTGATACGTCAATGTTAACACCTTTTTCAAGCAAGTAACGTTTAAATTCTGTATCAAATTGTTCGACAACTAAATTTTGCAAACGTTCGCAATATGTATTGAAGCGTAGTTCTTGAATGTATGCTGTTCCAACACGACCGTCATTATATTGTGCTGCTGAATCATCAGCGCCAGTTGGCAAATAGCTAGAAGGTATACGTAAACCGCGGACGAGTTTGTTAGTGAAATAACGCAAGTCGTCAATCTCACCAAGGTTTGTACCGCCTGGCAGTGTTTCAACTTTTGATCCTCTACCTTCTGCTGTTTGTGGGAAGAAGTAATCTTCGTTAATGCTTAGTGGGTTATAGCTACTGTCTATAACATTAGTTCCGCCGCCTGTTGTACTTGGAATACGTCTTTGATGTATTTCAGTTTTTACTCGCTCAACAAACTGCATAGCAAGGTGACTTGGCATGTTGCCTACATCAACGTAGAATACTCGTCTTTCAGGAGCACGTTGTACACGATAGATAATAATAGCATCTTCAAGTAATTCTTTTTGCTTGTATACTTTAAAGATTGTTTCTAATAGACTGTTACCAAACGGATAGTTGTTGTCTAATCCTTCTGATAAACTTAAATGGATAATATGTTCTGCACCTACAGTAACTTCTCCATTTTCTGTATGAAATCTACTACCGGTTTGACTCGCATTAGGTGTCCCAACCATGCCTCTAGCACCTAGTGTAGAATAATTTGCACCAGGCGTTGTACTATTGCCGTTTGTGATATAAGGAGTAGTTGCAACTAAATCTGTAAAATTGAAGTTAACATTTTTAATTACATATTGTTCAGGTACTTTACCTTCGCTTTCGTTAACAATAATTCGTGTTACGTTAGCTGGATCAATATGAAATAGTTTTTTAGTTTCAGGATCTCTAAGAAAAAATACATCCCCATATTTAAATACATTGCGTAATGCTCTAAACATACGTGTATCAAACTTTTGTAACTTGCACCATTGTTGTAAGTATTGGCCAATAATTGTTATTTCAGAATTAGTTGCCTTTTGTTTATACTCTGTTATAAATGGTGTACTGTTTTGTTTATTCTTTTGTGTACAAAATTCAGCAAGGATGTCAAGAGCAGCATTAACTTCGCTGTCCATATCCATAGTGTTGTATTGTCCGTAACGTTCAACTCTGTTCGGACTTCCTACATAAACATCTGGTAAGTAACTTGAATAGTTGGATTTGGCTGGACCAGCCATATTGCCATTTCCACGCGAACTAAACGGAGAATAACTTCCGTTTTGATTATCACCTGTTGGAACTGGTGTAAAGTATTTTTTCCAACTCATCTATATCCCCTTATGTGTTACTAACGTAACCGCTTGCAAGGTCGCCACTTGCAATACCTTTAGTATTCTTTTCTATTTTATCGTCAATAGCTTTCATTTCTGTTAATACAGCTAACACCTGCGACATCAGTGTATTTAACTGTGCAGAACCTTCGTTTGACCCTGACCTGGTTGATGTTGCTACTGCACCCAGTGCGTCTCTTGCTGCAACTCCTGTCCCGCCTCCGAACATTCCTTTGTTATCTTCTGCAAGTACATCATTTAATTCACCTAAAGTATCAACTAACTTTTCCATAGCAGTATTATATTGATTAACTCCAGTAGCATCAAATTTCAGTGCATCTAATACAGGCTGTAAACCTGTAATTCCTGCTATTCGTCCTAAACTATCTGCTGTGCCACTTAGTCCTGCACCTATTTTTGATAAATCTTCAAATGCTTCAACAATGTCATCGTCGATTGTTACAGATCCAATATTACTATTTGTTGAAAACTGCGCAAATGCAGATCCCATCTTTTGCATTGCATCGGCGTTTGCTACTACAGTTGCAGCATTAATGTCTAATTTACTAAATTCAACAAGTTTGTCAATTGGACTATCTGCGCCAAAGAATCCTGCAATTGCACTACCGACTGCACCCGCAGCAGCACCTATACCACCTGCTGCTGATCCTGCGCCTCCCATTGCCATTGCTGCACTAAATGCAACCAGTGCATCTGCATTTGTTTTTACTCTAGCACCGTCGATGTTGTATTCAGCAAATCGCTTAACTTTCTCCATTGGATCTTCAGCGCCAAATAGTTTTCCAATGCCTTCAGTAATTCCGCCGACTAATCCCCCTAACCCTGCAACTGCTGACCCAACGCCAAATGCTGCCATGCCTGCTGCAACTGCTGCCATGCCCAAGCCAGCATTTTTAAGTTTTTCTCCGTCGATGGTTTCGAAAGACTGCATGCCTTCTGCAAAAGTAGGCAATGCTTTGCCCATTAACCATGTAGCACCTGCAATACCTGCACCGATTGCAACAATTGCAACACCTAATGCTGCGGCACCGATCGGAACTGCTGGGTTAGCAAATGCAGCAATACCGTTAGCAAGTCCTTTAAGTATTCCTCCAATGCCTTTGCCTAATCCCTTGCCAAAGTCGCCAATGGATTTGCCCATGCTGCCATTAATACCGCCTGTGCTGCCGCCGCCGATTGGGGCTGCAGGTGCGGAACCGCCTCTGGCACCACCGAGTCCAACTGCACCTAACGCTCTATCTCTAATTGCTCCGCCTGCTTTACTTGCAAGAGCACCAGTAACTGCCTTTGCTGCAAATAGTGCAGTGATTCCGGCTACTAATGCTGCAATAACCCCTGCTGCTCCAAATGTATCGCCAATTGAACTAAAGAAATTAACTACCATTTCTAGTCCTGTGGCAAATGCTTCTAATACACCACTGTCAACAAATGCTTTTTGAATAACAGCCTGCACTCTTCTAATGCTATCTTCAAATGTAGTTGCTGTTGTTGCTAATGCTTCTCTTTCGTCTTGCTCTTTTCTAGCTGCGTCAAGATCTTTATTGCCCATTTTTATCATTTGGGTTGAACTGTCGAGAAATTCAGCCATCGCAGGGTTAGTTGCTCTTAGGTTGTCAATATACTGCTTTCTAGCATCTGCATCCATTTGAGCAAAATCACCAAGCGCACCCCCGGCATTTCTCATAGCGTCTTGCAATACTGACGGGTCAGCTCCCTTGCCTATTTGTTTTAGTGCATCTTGAATTCCAGGACCTGCATCGCCTAACATTGATAAGAACTGTCCAGTTTCTGCACTGCTTGGCATTCCATCAATCAAGTCTTTCATTGCTGTGCCTGCTGCGCCACCAACTTCGTCAATCATTGCCAAACTCATTTGAAGATTATTAAATTCTGCTGTGCCTTCGCCTAACGCATTTAACATTCCACGAATGCCAGCGTCTGCTGCCTGTGCTGCAAGTGCAGCTTCTGCTTCTTTACGAGTTTTACCGGTTACTTTTGCAAGCAGATCAACTTGCTTCATATAATCTGCACTACTTGCTGCAAGATCTTTAGTACTACGTCCTTGCAAATTGCCCATTCTTGACTGCAACTCGATATAGTCTCCCATACCTTCGTTAATTTCCATGACAGTAAAGCCCATTGCTTTAAGATCAGCAAAGCCGCCAGTTGCTTTTAAAGTTTTATTCATAGATGCAAACTGCTTTGCACCTTCTGTTGCAGTTCCGCCAAGTGCTGACAAAGTTGCTGCATTTTGTGTTACAAATCCGCTAAACTCTTCTAAACTTAGCCCCATACTAGCAGCAGTGTTGCGTACTTCTATTAAACTA
>Ga0255783_10001849_pt1 | contig 21963 bp, 22 predicted proteins | sample 011ome_22_FD_179981 | JGI IMG/M metagenome (GOLD analysis project Ga0255783, IMG submission 179981) | Coastal salt marsh microbial communities from the Groves Creek Marsh, Skidaway Island, Georgia - 011507BT metaG (version 2) | ecosystem: Environmental > Aquatic > Marine > Intertidal zone >... | reverse complement strand
TACGATGATACAAACTTGGGGGAAGGGTTGCGAAGAGTTACTTTCAAAGGTGGTTATCATCCTGCAACGGGAGAACTTTGTCTTCTGCGATGTGCTGAACTGTGTTTGGAGGAAGGGTATTCCTTTTTTGAAGTGGTCGACTCTGAAACGGGGAGTTCCTTAGAGGGACATGGCTCCACTTATCCGTTTGACCAACACTATCCGTCCCGTGATCGTTTTATGGATGATGTTCCATTTGTGGCTAAAACCATAAGGATGCTCAGGCAAGAGCCAGATTCAAATTTTGTTTACAACGCAAATGAAATAAAGTCTTCCCTTCGCAGGAAGTATAAAGTTAAGTAGGCCCTTTCTTCTTAGAATTAGCTGCGAAAATTATATTAGTATACAAATTATATTATGAGTAAAGAAATCGAAATCAATATCCCCGACTTCATCCGTAATGGATTGATTGTTTGGGTGATCGTAGCCGTGGTTGCCCTAGCTGGAGTAGCCACTTCATTCTACACGGTGCAGGCTGAATCGCAGGGGGTGGTTCTCCGCTTTGGTAAATACTTAAAGACGGTTGAGCCTGGGCTTCGTTTTAAAATGCCTTTTGGGGTTGATGAGGTTTATGTCCTTCCGGTTCGCAGGCAACTCAAGCAGGAATACGGGTTTGGAAGCCTTGGGGCAACCAACCCCAACCAGTTCACCGAAAGACGCACTCGTGACCGTGAGAAAAGTATGATGACGGGTGATTTAAATGCGGCAGAAGTTGAATGGATTGTACAATACCGCATCAATGATCCGCGCCTTTACCTCTTTAATGTCTTGGACCCAGAAGGCACCCTTCGGTATGTCTCGGAATCCGTAATGAGAACAGTAGTCGGTGACCGCACGGTGGATGAAGTCATCACCATTGGCCGTCAGGAGATTGAAGAGGAAGCCCGGGATCGCCTTGAAACCCTGGTTAAAAAGTATGAATTGGGCCTGGGGATTGATCAGATTCAGCTGCAAAATGTGAACCCTCCTCCACCTGTGCAGGCATCTTTTAATGAAGTGAATCAAGCTCAGCAGGAAAGAGAAAGAATGATCAATGAGGCCAATGGGGAATATAATAAAGAAATCCCCCGTTCCCGCGGTGTTGCAGATCAGAAAATCCAGGCTGCCGAGGGATATGCACTTAAAAGAGTGAATGAAGCCTTGGGTGATGTGGCCCGTTTTAATTCTCAGTTTACCGAGTTTAAAAAAGCCCCCGATGTTACACGTACCCGTCTATACCTTGAAACCTTAAAGGAAGTCATCCCTCAAATGGGGGAGAAGATAATCATCGATGAAGATGCTTCTCAAATCCTTCCTCTTTTACAATTAAACTCGAACAAACAAGGAGGTTTGGTACGATGAAAATACAGATTATTTTATTACCTATCATCCTTGGAGTCATCGGTTTTTACATGTGCTCCTATGTGGTTGAGGAAACAGACCAAGTCATTTTAACTCAGTTCGGTAAACCTGTAGGTGAGCCGGTGACCGAGGCAGGTTTACATTTCAAAATCCCTTTCATTCAGGAGGTAAACAGGATCGAGAAACGCTTTCTTCCCTGGGATGGCCCCTCCAATGAGATGTCGACCAAGGATAAGACCTACTTAATCATTGATACTTTCGCCCGTTGGCGGATCAATGATCCCATGCAGTACTTCCTGCGATTGCGGGATGAGCGTAGTGCTCTGTCCCGTTTGGATGACATCCTGGGCAGTGAAACCCGGAATGCCGTGGCCAAGCATGAGCTTATTGAAATCGTCAGAACCACCAAAGAGCGGGTGGCTAAGACTGATCAGGCCCTGGTCAAGGGGATTGAGCAGCTTGGTACACTTTATCCGATCAAAGTAGGTCGTGAAAAAGTGGAACAGCAAATTTTTGAAAAGGCGGCGGAAAAGCTTTCTGGTTTTGGCATCGAGTTGCTTGATGTTCGCTTTAAGCGAATAAATTACAACGAAACCGTTCGTCGCAGGATCTATGAGCGTATGGTAAGTGAACGGCAGCAGATCGCTTCCCGTTTTCGCTCCGAAGGGGCTGGCGAGGCAGCTAAAATAATGGGTAAAAAAGAGCGTGATTTGCAAGAGATTGAATCAGAATCTTACAAGTCTGTACAAAAGATTTACGGGCAAGCGGATGCAAAGGCTTCTGCGATTTATGCGGAGGCCTATGACCAAAACCCACAATCGGTTGAATTTTATGCCTTCCTTAAGACTTTGGAAACCTATCGCGAGGTCTTGGGGAAAGATATGTCTTTAATTCTGACAACGGACTCGCCCTTGTTTCGCTTGCTTAAATCTCCGACCGTAAACACGGAATCTATTAATTCCGACTAGCTTCTTCTTCGCTTGATCGACCCTGTGCATCATTCGGTGCAAGGGTTTTGATCATGGTTTCAAACCAGGGAACTGTTCGGTATTTTTTTACCTGCTGGGGGGATATCCAAAGATGATGGTCATGTTCCCAGTCCAGTTTAACTTTTGGGTCCTCGCACTTAAAAAGAAACCAATAGCTTTCAAATATTACTTCGGGTACCTCGCTGTAAAAAGGTCCTGCTGATTGAATGCAAGAAATAGTGGAAGATTCTTTACTGGTTTCTTCCCCGATTTCCCGATACGCCGTTTCCTTAGGGTCTTCTCCTTTTTCCAAGTATCCGGAGATACAGGACCAGTAGCCCTGGAAACTACCCACTTTTTTTGACCTTTTTAAAATGAGAATTTTCTGATTATGCTGAAGGAGGCAACTGATCACGCGGCGAATTTTCTTATTCGAGGATGGGGGAGGGGATGATGAGGGTAGGCTCATAAATAATTATTTATCTCTAAGGCAGGTGGGAGACAGACCAAAGCGTATTGGTCCTGTTGCCTTCAAAGGGTTTACGGGGTTTCCTTTTTGGGTGCAGAGCAAGAAATCATCTTTTACCAGTTCTTGACCGACAAATCGGATCGCTTTCATTAAACCACGCCAGTTCTTGGGTTCAAGCTGACGGGCAATTTCGGAGGGACAGAAAGTTTTCCCGGGTCCTCTCCTATGAGCGAATGCCATTAATTGGGCACGGATCATTTGACTGTTCGTTTGCAAATTGATTTCTTTTGTTTGAACGGTGTTGTATACTAAGACTTTATTTAATACTAACAAATTTTGGATGTGAATACTTTGGCGCTTGTGAATCAATTACCTGACTGGATGAACCATCAAGTGGTTGCCGGAAACAGTTGGGGGCAAATCTTACTTTTTTTTATCTGTGTTTTCGTGGTCTGGGTCATTGCCCGCATCCTTAGAGCCTGGACGCATAAAGTTTCCGATTCATCCAAGGAGGGTAGCACCCGAAAAGTCTTCCTGCTTTCTCTCGGGAGATCTTTACCACTGCTTGGGATATGGGCAGGGATTAAAATTGGGGTTTATTTCATTTACCTTGGGGAGACAGGGGGCTTGGGGGAAACCGTTATTTTCACGGGTTTGGAAGTGTTGTTGGTGGTCGCGGTGGCTTTGCTTGCCTATTACCTAGTGGAAGTACCCAGTTCTTGGCTCACCCGGCAGACGGAGAAGACGGAGAGTAAGTTTGATGATATGCTCGTACCGATTGTGCGAAAGAGTTTACGGGTCACGGTGGTTCTATTTGCGGTGGTAAGTATTGCTCAGTCGCTTAGTGATAAACCCATCAGTGCCCTCATTGCGGGACTGGGTCTCGGTGGTTTGGCTTTCGCTTTGGCCGCTCAGGATACGATTAAAAATCTTTTTGGATCCTTGGTTATTTTTTCCGACAAGCCATTTGGTCTGGGTGACCGGATTAATTATGACGGTCACGATGGAACGATTGAGGAAGTGGGTTTACGTTCGACCAGGCTGCGTCGCTTGGATGGGCACCAGGTCACTATCCCCAATGGGGAGTTGGCAAACAAATCGATTCACAACATTGCCAAAAGGCCTTTTATCCGGCGAATTTTTACCATCGGGGTGACCTACGACACTTCACCGGAAAAAGTAAAGGAAGCGAAGGATATCCTGGAAGACATTTTGAAAGATCATGAGGGACTGGACCCTAAGGGTGAATTACTACCCCGAGTCTATTTTAGTGATTTTTCGGCTTCATCGCTCGATTTTAAATGTATGTATTGGTATCATCCCCCTGCATACTGGGATTACATGGAATTTAGTGAACGGGTGAACCTGGAAATCCTGCAACGCTTTAATGATGCGGGTATTGAATTTGCCTTTCCCACCCAGACTATTCACTTGGCGAAGGAAGAAAGTTCTTCAAACTCTTAACAAAAATGATTTGGTATATTTTTAAACTATTGGTCTCTGCAGGCATTATTGTTCTAATTTCGGAGCTTTCGAAGAAGCTTCCCCTGCTAGCCAGCCTGGTTGCTTCGCTTCCATTGGTCTCTGTGCTGGGTATGATCTGGATGTATGGTGAAAAAGTGGAGCTTTCCAAAATCGCTTCCCATGCGGAGGGGACTTTTTGGTATGTGCTTCCCTCCCTGCCTATGTTCTTATTGCTTCCCTGGATGTTACGTAAAGGCATCAGTTTTCCCCTTTCTTTGTCAGCGGGGATTGCCCTGACTGGTGTACTATATGTGGTGATGACCAAAGTGCTTTCGAAGTTTGGACTCCATTTATAATCTGAACAACAGGGAGCGATGAGGTCTGATCTTTTTCAGCGAAATAGGAAGTGTCTTCTTACCTGCCGCTTTCATGCTTGAAAGTAAAAGCTCGATCGTGATGAAGGCTAAAAATGAACTTATTTTCATGGTTATCGGGGCATTGAGTGTAGCCACAGCTATTCTTCTTAGTGCTTACGGTGCCCATGGTTTAGAGCAAATATTTTTGGAAACTCCCCGAAAAGAAAAGGCCTGGGGAAATGCGGTGGATTATCAAATGTTTCACGGTCTTGCATTGTTTTTGCTCGGTTTTATTCGTGCGAAGCCTGGGAATTCTTTGCTTCTTTCAGTTTCCGGTTGGGTGATGATGACCGCCTGTATTCTTTTTTGTTTGAGTATTTATGCCTGGGTGCTTGGTGGACCGATTAGTTTGATCCAGGTGACCCCCTGGGGGGGCGTTTTATTTGTTGTATCCTGGGTGTTGCTCGCAATTTATGCCTGGAGCAATAAACTTAATCTTTCAAAAAATATGGAAGAAAATGAATAAACTATTTCTCTCTGCATTTTGGGTCTTAAGTGCTCTTTTATCTTACTGGTTTGGTATGAATCACGGCATGAATGCAGTTGCACCCAATGACCCACCTGCTCCTCTTATGGTGGAGGCAGTAAAAGCAGTTGATCCAGGAAAGATCACGCCTGTTGATACAAAAGCTGTGCCAAAGAAGAGGGAGCAGGCGGTCGTAAATACTTCGGGGGCGACTGGAGAAGAAAACTCAAATAAGCGTCCAAAGAAATCTTCGATTATTGAACGAATCCGGGATGCAAACCCTGTTACCCGCTTGCAGGCTTTTGCGGAACTCTTAGGCAAACCAACAGAAAATAATATATCCATTGCCCGTGAGCATTATGAAGATCTCCCCGAAGGGCCTACCCGGTTCAGTGAGTTACGAATGCTTACTTTTAGTTGGGGGCAGGTTGACCCACAAGCAGCCATGGAATGGGTGCAGGGATTGGATAGTCATGAGCAAAGGATGGGGGCGAATTCCGTACTGGATGCCTGGGCCCGTAAGGATGCAGACTCTGCGATTAGTTGGGCTAAGGAAAATTTTGAAGGCGAAGATAACCCCTACTTTATCGGAATTATTCATGGCCTGACGGAGGCTAACTTATTTAAAGCCACCGATTTGATGACCAGTCTACCTTATGGGCGGGTGCGTGGTCGTGCCGCATCCATTGTCATGGGAAAAGCTTGGCAAATGGGTGAGGGCGTCGCCTTGCATCTTGCAGATAACCTACCCGAGGGCAGTGTGCAGAATTTTGCTTTTGGGGAAGTTGCTGAGAAAATTGCCAAAGAAGATATAGATCGGGCTGTGGAGTGGGTGGGCAACATGGAAAATTCTGAGATTAAAATTACAGCCAGTGAAAATATAGCCAGAGCCTGGGCGAAAGAAAACCCAGTTGCCGCCTCGAAGTGGGTGTCTTCTATGCCCGAAGGCCAGGCTCGGATGGAGAGCATGGAGAAAGTGGTAAGTGTTTGGGCCAAGCAAGACCCTGTGGCTACTGCGGAATGGCTCAATGAGTTTCCATCAGGGGAATTTATGGATGAGCCCATTACTGCCTTCGTTCGGGAGGTTGCACGAAAAGACCCGGAGAACGCCTTAACTTGGGCACAAGCTATTGTCGACAATGAGAAACGAAAGCGGGTGGAGAAAGAGGTAACAAAAATGGTTGCTCAGTTAAGGAAAGCAGAAAAAAACAAGCCTGATTCTGGACCATAAATTCAGCAGAAAATTCGCTAAGCCATATTAGTTTTGCGATGCCAATAAGGCTCCGTTGTCCGCCGGCATAGACTTGTGCCATTCGATTATTTTTTGAGTCAGCAGTTTAGTAACATCTGGACACTGGAGGGTGAGGTTGTTTTTTTCAGCCGGGTCTTGGGTGAGGTCATATAAAAGAGTATCTGAACCGTCATATTCACAGAGTAATTTCCATTTGCCGGAACGGATGGCAAGATCGGGCAGATCCTTGACTCCGTAAAATGAATCACGGTCAGGCGGGCGTCGAAAGTAGAGATCCTGTTTGCGCGAATCAATGGACTTTCCAAGAAGGACACCTGGCAGGGATTCGCCATCAAATTTTATACCTTCGGGTACTTTTGTGCCGGTTATTTCCAGTAAAGTAGGCACGAGATCAATGGCAGAGAAGATGGATTTTTTATTGCTGGTGCCCTTGGCTTTTTCAGCCATGAGTCTAGGTGCCCAGGCAACAAGGGAGGAGCGCACCCCTCCTTCAAAGAGATGGGTCTTATATCCCCGGAAGGGGCCGGCCACTCCAGCCCCTTTTTCTGGTCCGTTGTCGGAGCATGCCAGAATTAAGGTATTTTCTGCGAGGCTTGGGTCACTCCGAACATGATCAAAGAGTTGGCCTAACTGTCGATCCATTTCCTCAAGCACAGAGAGAAACAGTTGGCGTTTAGACCCATCTTTCCATTGAGTGACCGGCGGCCAAAAAGGGGTATGCACATCATCCGGCCAGAGATTGATATAAAAGGGCTTCTTTGCTTTTTTTGCTTTATCAATGAATGGAATGGCTGCATTCACAAAGCCTTCCGTTATTTTCGAACGCTGCATCCAACGGGCACCTTTTCCCAGGGCTTCCGCGTGTGCCCAAATACGCCCAGGCTTTAGTGGGTCCTGCCCAGGCTTTAGGGTGAGAGGTAAAAGTTTCGGGCCCATTCCTTCAAAATTAGTCAGCGATTGATCAAACCCATATTCTGTGATTTGCGGTGCATCATTCACATTTCTTTGCCCACCCATGTGCCATTTACCGAAGTGACCGGTTGCATACCCATTTGACTGCAGGGCACGAGCAAGCATGGGTGCTTTCGGATCGAGCCATTGGGCCATCCCTCGTTTTATATTATGGTCACGGTTGCTCAGGTAAGATGAAATCTTCCATCGCTGCGGGTATTGCCCGGTGGATATGGCGACTCGGGAAGGGGAGCAGATGGGTGAGTTTACATAGAATTGCTCAAAACGAATTCCTTCCCTGGCCAATCGGTCGATGTTGGGAGTTGTAACGGCTTGGTTCCCAAAACATGAAAAATCACCCCAGCCCATGTCGTCGATAAAAACCAGGATGATATTTGGTCGGCTTCCCAGGCTTGGAAGGGATTGAATGAGTAAAAATAAAAAAAGGTAAATCCGCACAGTAAAAGAATCTTCTTTCGCCGTAGAATCTATTTCAATGCCAAAAAAGTAGTTTACATTAGTTTTTTATGACATGATATAATGGAATCTATTCTAACCCATAATTTTATGAAAAAATTAAACCTCTTCTTTGTCTTTGTATTCTTTTTATTTGGTGTGTCGGCGGGATCTGCGGATGATCATCCGCAAGATCTGGAACAAATCGGAGAACGGATCAAAAAAGCAGTAAAAGCGGGTAAGTTATCCGAGAAGGAAGGCTGGGCCAAGTGGCACGCGGCTCTTCGGAAACTGGACCAGGATGATGAGGGAGATGAGTGGGGTGAGATTGCAGAATTAGAACAGCAAATTGAGATTCGTGCATTAGAGTTTGAGCTCGAGCGTATGGAGCATCAGCACGAAATGGAGAGGTTGGAGTGGGAACAGCAGATAGAAAGAATGAAGCATGACTTTGATCGTGAGCGTAGGGAATGGAGTATGGATCAAAAGCAGTGGGAAATGAGACGCAAGCAAATGGATATACAGTTGCGGGCTCGACCACATGGAATGCCGCCTCACCTTAATGTTCACCCGAAAGGTCACCATGGACATGGAGATGCTCCGAGAGTGGATGGAGGTCGCCCTGGCAGTAAGAAGGAATCAAGTTATGGGAAGAAGGATGGCAAGTCATGTTGTGGAAAATGCAAGTCGGGGTGCGAAAAAAAAGAATCTTGTAAGAAAGATGAATGTAAGAAAGCAGGTGACTCCCCCAGTAAAGATTCTTCCTGTAAAAAAGGAAAAAAATCCTGCCCCGATAAAAAGGACGATTGTCACAAAAAGAACCAGAAAAAGTAATTTTCATTTTCCTTCGTTCTTTCCACCTCCTTCTCTTCCATCATCGATGTAATCAAGAGGAAGAGTAAGCTTTTACAATCAACTTTTTAAACAAACATAACCAAAATCATGAATAGTAAATGCCTTATGTCCCCCCTTGTTTTCGCAGCCAGTTTATCGATTGCAGGTATCCTAAGTGCCGGAAAAAAGCCCGAAGAAAAAAGTGGATACGATAAGAGTAAGGATGTTGGGCTGAAAGCACCCAAGGGAGCAGATGTTCTCTTTGATGGCAGCATGAAATCAGTTGAGGGAAATTGGGAAATGTGGCCCAATAAGGATATGGGAATCACTTGGAAGATTATGGATAATCCAAGTGGAGATGGTAAGACCCTGATGACCCACGGCGGGAAAAAATGGGGAACCCATGATTTAGTCACCCAAAAGAAATATTCCAGCTATGAGGGGCATGTGGAATTTATCATGATGGGTGCCCGCGGCGACGGAAAAGCTGAAGGATACACCAACAGCGGAGTATATATGCAGAACCGTTATGAAATTCAGATCGAATCCCCTAAGGGAAAAGATAGGGCCGATCCTTATAACTGGAAAATCGGGCCTCATGGAATTGCTGCGTTTTGCATGGACCGGGTACCTGACCGCAACGCGTGGAGATCAAATGGGGAGTGGCATGCCTTTCACTTTGTTTTTAAGGATGCCAAGTGGGAGGGTGATAAAAAAGTCGCCCACGCCCGGGCAACAGTTTGGTGGAATGGAATTAAGGTTCATGACAACGCCGAGGTCAAAAAAGCCAATGGTGGCATAAGAGTTACCTCCGCTCCCGGTGGTTTAAAACTACAAGAACACGGGCAAGATGTTCGCTATCGTAATATTTGGATCTTAGACCAAAGCTCGTAGCATTCTTTAAGAGGTGACAGCTCCTCCTTTCAGGTTCTGATAAAACGATTTAGGCAACACCTAAACTAAAAGGCAAGCTACCAAGGCATTCGCTCACCGTTGGCAGAGTTACGCAAAGATCTCGTGTGCTGTTTTACCGATACCGTCTTTAGTGGCGTAAAAAGGTCTTTTCTCCACCTCGTAGGCTGTCTTGGGATTAATTCCCATGGCATTGTAAATGGTAGCGTGCAAGTCTTCGATTGGTAAGGGATTTTCCACCGCCATCAAGGGGCGCTCATCCGCGGTCTTTCCATATACAAAGCCTTTTTTGACCCCACCTCCCCACATCATCACACTGGTCCCACCTGTGAAGTGGCGATGCAATCCGTAGTGTTTCATCTCCTGTAATTTATCTGTCCTTGCTCGTGATTGGTCTTTTGCCTCGGAGCCCGGGACTCCTTCAATCATCATGTCACGGCTGAATTCACTCGCCAGAATGACCAATGTACGGTCCAGCAATCCTCGTTCTTCCAGGTCAAGGATGAGCTGGGCTACGGGTTGATCAATTTCTTTTTTCATACGGGCTGAGGTGATATGACCGTTTTCGTGATGATCCCAGTGCAGGAAGGGAACATACTCCGTAGTTACTTCAATGAAACGTGAGCCTTCCTCAGCAAGTCGGCGGGCCAGTAGGCATCCTCTTCCAAAACGGGTATCGCCATATTTGGCATAGGACTCTTTGGGTTCCAGGTTGAGGTCAAAGGCATGTTTTTCCTTGGATTGGAGAAGCCGGTGGGCAGATTCCATGGACCGCAGCATGGACTCACGCTGGAAATCACTTATTAATTCACGGTTTGGGTTTTGGTCTAGCAGTTTCTTGAAGTGTTTGTAACGATTCGAAAATCTTCCTGGCTCCATACCCTCAGGAGGCTGAACTGATTTTACTGCCTGTTCAGGGTAGGGCAGGTTCATGGGGCCAAATTCTGATCCAAAGAATCCTGCGGTGGTAAACGCTTTCAGTTCCTCCTTTTCTCCGACACCTTCCAGTCGTTGCCCGATATTAATAAAAGGGGGAATGACCTCATTTTTGGGTCCGAGAACTTTGGCCATCCACGCACCTATGTGCGGAGCCGCCACCGTGATGGGTGGAACATACCCAGTATGCCAGTGATACTGATGCCTGGAATGTAAGATGGAACCAAGGTCAGGCTGTACGGCAGAACGTATGAGAGTGCCGCGGTCCATAACCTGGGCGATATTTTCAAGACCTTTACTGATCTTTATATTGTCAACATTGGTGTCGATTGCCGGAAAAGTGCTCAGGATTTTTTTAACCTCAAGCCCCTTTTCAAAAGGCAGGTATCTTTTGGGATCGAAGGTGTCAGGGGCTGCCATTCCCCCAGCCATCCAGATTAAGATGCAGGAATCAGCTTTCGCCTGCGGATGAATAATATCTTGGTTACCCCAAGCCCGGGTACCGCCGGTGGCCAGAGCCGCTGTGGATGCAAGACCAAGTTGTTTGAGGAAATCTCGTCGTTGAATGGATACTGGAATATTCATAATCAAAAAGTAATTAGCGGATGATCTGAAAGTCGGGTTGCATGAAAACAAGCCACAGCAAGTCTTCCACTTGCTGGGTATCCTTGGTGTTATTCATAACGGAACCAATAACCTCTTTTTCGCCCGGGGTGGGGAGGCGTCCCAGGGTGTGTTCATAAAGCCAGCTTATGAATTTCTGTCTGTCGGCTGCTTTGGATTTCAGATTCATGGCTCCCTCATATAAATAGTTGGAGAGGATTTTACCATTGGCCAAATCAATGGCCTGAAGCATGGTAAGTTCAGCGGGTCGGGAGGTCACCACTTGGTCACGATGAGGACGCCCCAGTGAACGCATAAGGAAATCATTTTTCACCAAAGCCGCCCGAACGGAAGGTCCGTCAAACGGGTTTGGGCCAGGCTCGCTAAGAACGGCTTTGTCGAGTATAGCTTTCCAGGGGCCTGCGCCATAGTTGTGGAAAACCTTGGCAGGTATCCATTTGTCTCCCTTCTTGACCTCCCAATTTTCATCCGTCTTGAGAACAACCGCACCTTTGCCTTGGCCGAAGGAAAACTGAGAAATGAAACCAGCACTGCCACCAAACATCTCAGCGTTGACAGTAATAATATTTTTACCTGCTTTAAAAAAATCAGTTACTTCATGAAAGACGGGACGAGTCCATTCCTTGGATGATGAAACAAAATGCCCGTTTATCCGAAGAGTGAATGCGTTGTCACATGTTGCCACCATAGAAACAAATGCAGGTGCTTCTTTTAGGTCTATGGAGGTGCGGATGGCTACCTTTGGGGTCTGAGGGTCCGAGGCCCATATCCATTTGGCCGATATATTTTCAATTTTGGGTAAAGCTTGGGATGCAGATAAGGCGGCTGTTTGATTGGCAGGGGACCGTTCCACTTTGGCTTCGGCATGATTGGGGTGGGTCTGAGTGACTTGCCAAATAGAGTCCATTAATTGTTCTGCGGTCATCCGCTTAGGTACCGGACCTCTGTAAGTGTAATCCTCGTTTGGCCTGGATATGAGACGGTCACTTTGGGATCTGTACGCTTCTGATGTCATCACAAACTTCAAGAATTTTCGCAGGTCATAGCCATCCTTTGAGAACTGTAGGGCGAGAAAATCGAGGAGATCCTCATTCCAGGGCCTGGTGTGCATGGCATCCACAGGATGTACGATGCCGCGTCCCATTAATTGAGCCCAGATACGGTTCACAAGGGTACGGGTAAAACGTCCGTTATCGGGATGCGTCATCAGATTGGCAAGCTGCTTCAACCGTTCCTTTTTGTCGGCTTTGGGATTAATTTGGCCAATTTCGGGGAACATCCAGCGTGGGGTGGCCATTTTTCCGGTGGGAATGTCGCATCTTTCAAGTTCCAAAGGTTTATCCGAGAACACCGCAGCCAGGTCATAAGCCTCCTGTAAAGTCCAACGGTCAATGAAACTATCATGACAGCTGGCACATTTCATATTGATTCCGAGAAAAACCTGAGAAATATTTTGGGCGAATTGCATATCCCGGGTTTGGCTGGCATTGACAGATCCTCTCCATTTGATCCCATTAATGAAACCCGCTGCATCCGGTTTGGCATCGATGAGTTCCCGGGTCATTTGGTCGTATGCTTTGTTTGAGCGCAGACTGGCATAAAGCCAGTTGGTGATTTGCTTGCGCCCTCCGGTGATAAAACCTGTACCTGTGTAATCGTTGCGCAAGAGATCATTCCAAAAGGTAAGCCAATGATCAGCATAGGCAACATCCCGGGATAGGAGATTATCGATTAATTTATATTTCTTATCGGAAGAAGCATCGACCAGGTAGGTATTTAATTCCTCCGGTGTTGGCAGGATTCCAATGATATCCAAATAGGATCGACGGACGAAAATTCTTTCTGAAGCGGGAGCCGGTTGGTTGGCTTTAATATCTTTCAGGTATTGGTCAATGATTCGGTCTATCGGATGGTTCCGGCCGTTGCTTGGTTGGGGAAGTTTGACCACCCTTGGTTTCATTTTTGGTTCCCACCCCGAAGAGCCCAGGGTCAGGGCTGCATCCCAATCCATTCCTTCCTTGACCCACTGTTTCAAGATTTTTAGGTCTTCAGCGGAGACACCAGGACCTTTGGGGGGCATCCGTTCATCGAGGTCAGTGGATGCAGTGAGTTCCAAAAAATAACTATCTTCAATATTTCCCGGTACGGCTACTTCTCCGCCTTCTCCGCCCGCGAGAAATTCAGCTCTCGTGTTCATGGACAGCCCTCCTTTTTTCTTCCCATCGGTGTGACACTCGGCACAATTCTGTTTGAGGATGGGCATCACCTGATGAACAAAGTCAACCTTGGACAAGGTGATAGTCGGCAAAAGAATGATGCTAAACAAGATGTTGGGCGATAATTTCACAATAAATTTAATGTAATCATTGGATGATTCCTTATGGCTAGTTGGTCAAGAAAATGAAATGACAGTACATCTCACCAAATTGGGTTGGAACTTTTAGTTTGGTAATTATCATATAAAGTTATTTCCAATGTTATTTCAAATGACAATTTGTTGCCCCGATATTATTCGTAGGATTTCGTTACGATGACAATTGGAAGTTCTAGGGGAGCTCCGGTAATTATCGTCGGGGCTGGCCTATCAGGTTTGGCATGTGCCATCACTTTAAACAACGCACAGGTCCCATTTTTATTACTTGATCGATCCGAAAAAGTGGGTGGGCGGGTACAAACTGATCAAATAGGGGGATACCGTTTGGATCGGGGTTTTCAGGTGCTCCTCACGGCATACCGGGAAGCCCAAAATTTTCTCGATTTTGAAGAACTTGATCTGCAGGCATGTTATCCCGGTTCCAAAGTCTGGTATCGGGGCCATTTCCATCAGGTGTCTGATCCGTTTCGTCATCCCTGGGCGGGAGTAAAGTCCCTGGTCACACCTATCGGTTCATTGGGTGATAAATTGCGGGTGGGCCTTTTGCGGATGGGATTCCTGTCAGCGAAGACTATGCCTGATCATGTTTCAACCATCGAGGCTTTGCGGAAATGGGGCTTTGGCCCCTCCATGATCGAACGGTTTTGGGTGCCTTTTATGCGAGGGGTTTTCTTGGAGAATGAACTGAGCACATCGGTCCGTAAATTTGAGGAAACATTTCGCTTTTTCTCGAAGGGAGACACCGTGCTTCCACGCAAAGGAATTGGAGAAATCCCTGCACAGTTAGCATCTCGGCTTCCGTCCACTAGTATGATCCTGGGGAAAGATATTTCCCATGCTCAAGCAAATAAAGTACAAGCTGTAACTGGAGAGGTGTGGGAGGGCACGGCCGTGGTGTTGGCTACAGAAAGGGAGCAGGCGGTCAAGTTACTGGGAGGTCATCCGGATAAGGCAGAATGGAACGCAGTGGATTGTTTGTATTTCTCCTTACCCCGTACATTTTTGCCCTGTGCGGACCCTATTCTATATCTTGACGGGAGTGGGGAGGGGCCCGTTAACAACCTTACATTTATCAGTAATATTTCGGACTGTGCTCCTGATGGGCAGGCCTTGGTCTCCATGAGTGTGATCGGTCGCAAGGATCAATCGATTGGGAAGATTACTGAGGACGCAAGGTCACAGGTAAGGAAGTGGTTCGGGGAATCAGTCAAGCATTGGAACTTTCTGCATGCGTATCGAATCCCCTATGCCGTCCCATCCTGCCCCTCGCCTTTGAAACCTGAACCGTTAGTAACCGGAGTCTACAGGTGCGGAGATTACATAGGGTTGCCCTCTATTGATGCGGCTATGCGATCGGGTAGGGAAACTGCAGAGTCGATTATAAAGGCTCATTTCTCTTAAACTTATTTGTTCTCGAATTGTTGAGAAAATGGGAATCCTACACAAGGTTCAACTGCTATGATAAAAAAGGGAATATTATGGTTTCGTAATAACCTGCGACTTGAGGATAACCCTTCAATTTGTCGTTCCTTGGAGGATTGTGACGAGATCCTCTGTGCTTATGTGTTTGATGAGAAGATATGGTCTCCCCCTTCCAGTCAGGATAGAATGGGCACGATCCGGGCAAAATTTTTGCTCGAATCCATCGCTGAACTGAAAGAAGAAATTGAATCCCTGGGTGGGACGATCGAATTCCTGTTTGGCAACCCTGTACCCGAACTTTCCAAACTTATGGAAAGATATGGGGCTGACTCCTGTTATGCCCAGAAAGAAGACGCATGGGAGGAAACGGAGCAGGAGCATACACTGGCTAAAAAACATCGTTTGATTCTCTCCGAGGGGAAAGGGTTGTGGGAAGAAGGAGACCTTCCGTTTGCCCTTGAAGATTTGCCCGGGGTCTTTAGTTCATTTCGGCGAAAAGTGGAGAAGTCTATGAACGTACGCTCCTCGACCCCGGTTCCTGAAAGGATACCATGTGATTGGAAGCCTTCTTCTGTGATACCGACTCTTTCATCCTTCGGTTTTGAGGATTTCGCCGCTGATTCTCGTTCCGTGTTGGAGTTTCGGGGGGGATGCAAGCAGGCTAAGGCATGGATGGATGAATGGATTTGGCAACGTGATTGCCTAAAGCAGTACAAGGAAACCAGAAACGGTATGGTCGGTGCTGATTATTCCTCCAAGCTCTCCCCTTGGTTAGCAAATGGCTGTATTTCGGCTATTCAGGTTTACGAGGAAATCAAGAAATATGAAGATGAAAAAGTAGCGAATGAAAGTACTTACTGGTTATTTTTTGAACTTCTATGGAGGGAATTTTTTCGTTTTGTGGCTCGTCGCTTCGGTCCCCAAATTTTTCTAAGAGCAGGCATCAAGGATTCTCAAAATCCTGTAAAGAGGGGAGATCGTAAGACAATGAGTCGCTGGAAGGAGGGGAGAACTCATAATTCATTCGTAAATGCTAACATGATAGAATTGGCCGCCACTGGATGGATGAGTAACCGGGGACGGCAAAATGTGGCGTCTTACTTAATTCATGACCTTGGCCAGGACTGGCTCGCCGGTGCCAAGCATTTTGAAAAGAACCTAATCGATTACGACCCCTGCAGCAATTACGGGAACTGGTTATACCTAGCCGGTGTCGGCAATGACCCAAGACCCAATCGGGCTTTTAATGTGAGCAAACAAGCTGAACAATATGACCCGGATTTTACATTTCGTGATCTTTGGGCAAGACATTGATCACTCAATGGGTAGAATACAAATGGGTGAGGGCACATTAATGACAGCTCCCCTTTGGTAGGTAAGCTTTCCTGATCGGGGGTCCACCCGGTGTGCAGAGATTGTGCTGGAATCAGCACCGGCAGCGAGAAGCCAGTCTGCTTGAGGTGTCAGGTTGATGTTTCGGGGGAAAGCACCTCGGATGGGCTGTACTTGTATAACCTGTAATTCGCCCCGGGAATTCTCCTGATAAACCGAGACCGTGTCATGTCCCCGGTTGGAGGAATAAACAAAGGGGCCCTGGGGGTGAACTAAGATTTCCGCCGCAGAGTTAAAGGACTCCATGGATTTTGCTTTCTGACTCAGGGCTGGTGTTGTTGTCAAACGGCGGGCTTTCCCCTTGCTTGCATCCCATGCGAAAGTCGTGACCGAAAGGCTCAATTCATTAAGCAAGTAAATGAACCTTCCGTCGGGTGAAAATCGCATGTGCCGCGGTCCTCCTCCGGGAGTAGAGTCAGCGGTTGCATGGGGGAGGAGTCGGGGCTTATCCAAATCCACCTTGTAAATTACAATTTTATCAAGCCCCAGGTCTGGGACCAGGGCATACTTTCCATCCGGTGAAAAACCGACCCAGTGAGGGTGGGGGGCATCCTGTCGTTTTGCTACCACCTTTGAGCCCCCTTTATGTTCCATGATCGTCGGCGTTTTAAGCCCTCCATCTTCTTTCAGGGGGAATACTGCAATGGAGCCTCCACCATACTGGGCGGTAAGCAAAAATTTCCCACTTGGATGAACCGAGAGATGGCAGGCTCCTCCATCGGGGCAGGCCATGCGGGTAAACTCTTTTAATTCACCCGAGGTTCCAAGATGGTAGCCAATAGCTCCAGCCCCTCCCTCCCAACGAGCGACAGCATATATAATCATAGCGTTTGGGTGCTTGGTCAGAAAGCCAGGTGATCCAATTTTTGCGGCCAGTTTGACTGGGCTAAATTTGCCGCTTCGGGAATCAAAGCTGGCATGATAAATACCCTCGGAGCTTCGTCCGCTTGTGCCAAAGAAAAGATCAATAGGTTTTGCCGACAATTGTAAGGCAAAGAATAAAAAGAGTGCAGGTTTTGAGATCATAAAAAATTGGCGGAAGAGGAAAGCTATTTTCTGAAGATTATGTTTTGGGATTCCTGTCTATACATTAAATACTTGAATTTCTAGAAAGTAATCGATGGCACTTGAAAAAACAAGATTTAGGGTCAATGTATGGGTTGTTGATTTAAAACAAACCAAGTAATGTGGAGATTATTTATATATGAGAGAACAAGTCTTTAACCTTTCGGATTCAGTTGCCAATAGTTCGGCCACAGAGCGTGCCGCTTTTATTCGCCGCACCTACGCTCACTTAGCAGTGGCCATTCTGGGCTTCATCGGTCTGGAGTATTACCTTGTTCATTCCCCGTTTGCTGCAAAATTAGCATCCAGTATGACTGAAGGAATGAGCTGGTTAGTTATTTTAGGTCTGTTTATGGGAGTTAGTTTTATTGCTAACAAATTAGCCCTTTCACAAACTTCTCAGCAAATGCAGTATTTGGGTCTTGGTCTTTTCGTGATTGCGGAAGCAATTATCTTTCTGCCCCTTTTATTTATTGCCACCTTTTACGCCGGTGCCGGGCTTATACAAACAGCTGGCTTGATGACTTTACTACTCGTAGGTGGAATCACTGCCACGGTTTTTATTACCAAGAAAGACTTTTCTTTTATGGGCAGTATTTTATTAATCGGTGGATTTGTGGCAATGGGCTTTATTGTTTGCAGTATGATATTCGGATTTTCACTCGGTCTTGTATTTGCCTTAGTTATGGTGCTTTTTGCGGCGGGTTCCGTCCTTTACACAACTTCTAATATCCTTCACCAATACCGAACGGATCAACATGTGGCGGCGGCTCTATCCCTGTTCGCTTCCGTTGCCCTTTTGTTTTTTTACATCCTCCAAGTTTTAATGAGCTTGGGAGGTGGTGGGGATGATTAATTGGTTTAGAAGGTAATATCCCATTTTTCAGGGGTATCCCTGACAAATCTTTCCTGAAGTCCGCCAAGTGCGGACTTCAGTGTTTTGGGCTCCCATGAAGGGTGCCGTAGGGTTGGGTTTAAATCGAGAAGAGGTCGCAGGACAAAGTCCCGGGTGAGGATCCCAGGGTGGGGTAAAATGAGATCATCGGATGTCATGGATTGCTCTCCATAGAGGAGGAGGTCGATATCTATAATGCGGGGCCCATTTTCTCGAACAACTTCCTTACCCAGAGCTCCTTCCACAAACTGAAGATTGGTAAGCAATGTTGCTGGTTTCATCGAAGTTGAAATTTGGGCCACAGCGTTTACAAAAGGGGGCTGTTCTGAAAAGCCAAAGGGTAAGGATTTGTATAGCTTGGATACCTTACGAACGGTCGAAAACCTGGCAATCAGCGCGAGTGCAAGCTCAAAGGTCTGCCGGGGATTGCCAAGGTTGGCCCCAAGCCCAAGGTAGATGTCAGTGCTCAACTTCGACTCTAATTTCACGAAGGCCCAATTTTTTGGTATATCTTGGCTTGTCTACTGTAAGCTTTAAGTGGTCCAGGGAAAAGGTATGCCTAAGCTCCAGGGAAAGCAAGTGAGCAAAACGCTCCAGGGTTTTTCCATCATAGGATGCACAAAATTCCCGTACGGCTTTGACTACATCACAATAGTCAATCCCAAGGGAAATGTCATCGGTTTCACGAATATTTTCAAAATTGTAGGAAAGCTCCAGGGATACTCTCAGATCCTGGGGGGCATATTGCTCTTCCTCCAATAGCCCAATCCGAGCCATCACTTCAATTTCATTCAGTATAATCTTTCCCATAGAGGACATATAATATGAATATTAGGGAGGGGGGGCGAGAATCTTTGCCACTTGAATTGCCTGGACCGTTTCCTGCACATCATGAACCCGAAGAATTTCAACTCCTTTGGAAACAGCATCCAGGGCGGATGCAATGGATCCTCCTAGCCTGTCGAGTGGGGAGGGGGCGTTGCAGAGGTGATCAATCCACGATTTCCGGGAAGAGCCCAAAAGGACACCCCAGGCAGGGTCTATAAAATGATCAATTTTTTTCAGTAAACAGAGGTTGTGTTCGAGGCTCTTGCCAAAGCCAATACCTGGATCAATCCATAAGCGAGGCAACTGAAGAAGATTGAATTCCTCCTTGCGATGGGTAAAAAAACTTTTTACCTCCTCAAGCACATCCTCGTACTGAGGGTTTTCTTGCATGGATTTGGGAGTACCCCGGGTATGCATGGCAATGAACCCGGCACCGTAGGCAGAAGCCAGTTCCAGAAGTGGTGGGCTACCCCCCGAGACATCGTTGATAATATGTACGCCCGCCTCAAGACCAGCCTTGGCAACCTCGGGCTTTGTGGTATCCAAAGATATGACGAATTCATCCTTAGGTAGGTTTTTAAGAACAGGTAGGATCCGGTTGAGTTCTTCATCTATACTCACAGGATCACTTCCGGGGCGGGTACTTTCTGCCCCGATATCAATGATTTGGGCACCTTGTGCCACCATATTCCGAGCATGCTCTAGGGCCGAAGACGGGTGGATGAATTTACCCCCATCACTAAAAGAGTCGGGGGTTAGGTTAAGAATCCCCATGACTGTGGGGTAATCGAGGCTGTGTGTGGAACCGTTAAAGAGGAAAGAAGGCATTTGGCGAGCTTATCATTTCCTCGTAAAGAGATCGTATTTTGGAGAAGTTTTCATGACTGTTTCTCGACCATCCGAGTTCAGGGATTTTTTCCAGAGGGGCGACTCCTCGACCAGTACCACAAAGTAAAATTTCATCAAATTCTAAAATATTTTGATCGTTTGGAATACCCGTAGAGATGTTGAAATCTCTTTTTAAGTAGGGCATTAAGTTTTGAAGTGTAATTCCGTGAAGAATCTTTTTTTCAGGTATAAGGAGGTCTTTATCGGAAGCAAAGATTAAGTTGGAAGTGGCGGTTTCCCTAAGTTCCTGATCTTTGGGGTCCATGATTATCCAATCTTCTCTTTCAATTTCCAACTCCGCCAATTTGCCATAAAGATCTTTCTCAGCCGTGCATTTAATTGTGGGCTCTGGTCGGCGATATTCCAGAAGCCAGCCTTCCACAGGTTTGCCATCTGACTGGGTCATGCGGGCGGAGAGCCCCAAGCAGTCTTCAAATAGGCAGACTCGGAGTAATTGATCTTGGTCCGCAGGTAATGCTTTTATATACTCTACGAGGCGGGCATTGATTTGTTCCGCTGACGGTATCCAAGGAAGGGCAAGCTTTTCCGCATGTTGTAGAATTCGTTGAAGATGCTGATCTTTAAAAAGAATTTTGTGGTCTGGTAAGACCCGAAAGGTTGAAAAAATACCATACCTTCCCCAGGGGGAGGGATGTTCAGTGGGATTACCCGATTTCGTCCAAGCATGCATGACGGATATTTTCGATCAATCTGTTACCGTTACTTGTTAGAAAGGATTCGGGGTGATACTGCAAGCCAAAGAGTTTTCTTTCCAGGTCTTCAAATGATACCGGAACCTTCCGGATAACATCGGTGGCGGTGATTTGTACGCTGGGTGGAAGCGATGCCAGGCTTTCACTTTCAACTTGAAGGGAGTGGTAACGCCCCACACGCAGCGTAGGGGGTAGGCCAAGGTAGGTTTTAGAGTCTGAGGTAGTAGTAATTTCAGTTTCAACTCCGTGAAGTACCTGAGGCTGACGAACAATTTTTGCTCCTTCCGACTCAAGAAGTAGTTGAAAACCCAGGCATACCCCAAGGATGGGAGTTATACCTTTTACTTTTTCAGTAAGGGCAAGGGTTTCAGGATAATCCGAGGGCGTGCCTGGACCCGGGGAGAGTACAATGAAATTGGCAGACTTAACCAACTTTTCCGGTAGAGATAATCGATCGTGCACTTCCACATGGTCAAACCTTGCCAGGAGGTGTGCAAGGTTGTGTGTAAATGAATCCTGGTGGTCGACAAGTAATATCATTGAAGAAGGTCAAGCAGGGCCTGGGCTTTAATCTGGTTTTCATTGAATTCATACTCAGGAGTGGAGTCGACGACTATACCTCCGCCAGCTTGCACATAAGATTTGTCGTTACTTTGAATCATGGATCGTATAATTAAGTTGAGGCGGATGTCTCCATCGTCTTCGATGGTACCAAAGCTGCCAGTATAGGGACCCCGGAAGCATGGTTCAAGTCGGTCGATCCATTCCATGGTCCGTATTTTCGGGCAACCCGTGATGCTCCCTCCGGGCAGCATAGCCCGAAAGATTTTCTCTAGGGTTTGTCGGGGACATAGGGTGCCCGAGATGGTGGAAACGAGATGGTGTAAGTGCGAGTAGGTTTCAACTTCTCGAAATCGGTCAATTTGGACGGTGCCGGGCAGGCAGATGGTGGATAAATCATTACGCTCCAAATCAACCAGCATGTTATGTTCAGCAACTTCTTTTGGGTCTTGCAGGAAGCATTCGATCACTGATCCGTCTTGAGCCGTATTTTTACGCTGGTAAGTCCCCCCGATTGGGCGGGTCATAACCCGATTTCCTTTTTTTTCAATAACAACCTCGGGAGAGCAACTAATGATGGCAAATTCTGGGGTTTGTAAAAGGAAAGCTTCAGGGGCGGGGTTGGAGTGGCGAAGCTTCACAAATGTCTCAAGAGGACATGCTTGGCTGCGCCCCTCAAAACGTTGAGAAATCTTAA
>Ga0255783_10001844_pt1 | contig 21977 bp, 35 predicted proteins | sample 011ome_22_FD_179981 | JGI IMG/M metagenome (GOLD analysis project Ga0255783, IMG submission 179981) | Coastal salt marsh microbial communities from the Groves Creek Marsh, Skidaway Island, Georgia - 011507BT metaG (version 2) | ecosystem: Environmental > Aquatic > Marine > Intertidal zone >... | reverse complement strand
AAGTTCCCCCACATTTTTAAATAAGTGATGGGGGAATTTTAATTTTAACAAAACTTTAACATTTAGGATTTGGTAAAACTGAATAATTGTTGTATATTTACTATGTAATAAAAATGAGAGATATGAACACAATAGTAGAAAAATTAAACAGCCTTGAGTATATAACCAACAGACAATATGCGTGGTTAGAAGAGAATGATGTTAACTTTGATTTAACTAATTTCAGTTATATTGGAAAGTGGTCTAAGAGAGGTGATTGGTTAAACCTACAAGTTTACTCAGAACATGACAATGAGAAACGTCAATACGAAATGGAAATCGGATAATAAATAATAACACTTAAACTTTAAAAGATGATACTAAAGAAAAAAGAAACAAACGGAATTGAAATTGATTTGACAGGACCACAAGGTAATGCATATTTCCTTCTTGGAACTGCTACGAGCCTCGCTAAACAATTGGGGTTAAATGGTAAGGAGATTGTAGAAGAAATGAAAAGTAGTGATTACGAAAACCTTCTTCAAGTATTCGATACGAACTTTGGTAATATTGTAACACTTTATAGATAAAATATGCTAAACATAATTAAATCAAAACTATTAACTTACCTTTTCAAGGATTGGGTAAAGAATGAAACTGATATTGAACTTCTATCTATAACACAAAAGATGTTGAAGGATAGAGAGATTCAAGTAAGTGGTATCAAACCAGTTATTGGGTTTTACCAACCACCTGCAAATGATAATCAAATAACTTAATGAAAATATTAGCAATTATTCCTGCTCGCTGGAGTTCAACCAGATTACCAGGAAAACCTCTTAGTGATATTAATGGCAAACCTATGATTCAATGGGTATATGAAGCTGTTAAGAAGTCAAACGTTAGTGAGGTGATTGTTGCTACTGATGATGAGAGAATTAAACAAACTGTATTGGACTTTGGTGGTAAAGCAGTGATGACTTCAGAGCATCATGCCACCGGGACCGATAGAGTTTTAGAAGCATACAATTTATTTAAAGATAAATATGATTTTGTGATTAATGTACAAGGAGACGAGCCCATGATTAACCATGATGATATTGATAGAATTATTATGTGCTTAAAAAAGAGTCCTAATAGTATTGCTACTCTTGTGGGTCCATTGACAAATGAACAGTTAACCGATAGAAATACAGTTAAAGCCTGCATTAATTGCAATCAAGTTAAGATGTTCACACGTAGCCCACTCTATGCACCACAAGTCTTTTTTAAGAGACACATTGGCATTTACGGATTTAGCAATAGGACAATTGAAAAAATAGTGTCTCTGCAGCAGACTGAAAATGAGTTAGCAGAAAACTTGGAACAGATTAGATGGGCTGATAATGGAATTGGGTTTAGTTTTGCTCTAACACAAGGACAATACAAAGGAATTGATACACAAAAAGACCTAGAAAATTACAGAACGTTTATAATTTAAATAATGAAATAACTTAAAAAACATTTGGTATATCCAAATAATTGTTGTATATTTACATAGTAAAACAAAGAGATAATATTATGAGTGAGAAAAAGAAAATAGTTTACATCGATATGGATGGTGTATTGGTTAATTTAGGAAAGGCATTTGATAAGTTCTTTGAACTTCACCCTTATCTACAAGAAAGATATAAAGATAATCCAGACCACATCCAAGGTGTATTTAGAAACCCACCACCAGTTGAGGGTGCAATCGAGGCAGTAAAGAAACTACACGAAAGTGGTAAGTATGAGTTGTTCATTGCAACTTCGGCCCCATGGGGTAATGCAGGTTCTGCGATGGATAAAAGATTTTGGATAGAAGAACACTTCGGAAATTTATTCCACAAAAGAATGTTCGTAACTCACAGAAAAGATTTATTACTTGGTGATTATCTAATTGATGATAGAACTAAGAATGGTGCAGGTGAGTTTAGTGGAGAACTTCTTCAGTTCGGAATCAATTGGGAAACTGGTGTTGAAGGTCCTTATCCAACATGGGATAGTATCTTAGATAGATTATTATAATGGGTGAAAAGTTAAATAGAATCTTAGATTGGTTGATACTCGTTGGTACTATTATTGTAATGGTATTGGTCGTATCGTGTACCAAAGAAGAAGATATTGTATCATCAGTTGTACCAACGTTAGAGTTGGATGGGAGATTACCTCTCGATGATAATGGATATTACCATTTAACTTTAAACCCAACCACCAACCAAACTATCCATCGTATCTCAGGTAAGGTTTTAAACACCACAGAACCAACGAAAGTATCTTGGTGGAGTAATCTTACTTGGGAATTAAATGGAGAGGTTGTACCTACTATAAATGGTTCATCATATGTATCTGATGGTGGTGAAATAAATACAGTCATTGCACCTATCTATCGTATGAGATATGATACACTAACTGTAAAATCTACCATCAATGAATGGTATATTACACAAACAATTAAAATAGTATTAGATTAATGGAAGAATTCCCATACACACCGATTACCGAAAATACCTTTGAAAGACAAGGTTGGATAATGATGGTAGATAAAGAAAAAGATGGTGATGAGTTTTACTATTGGGTATTACCATTACCAAAAGATAATCCAGATGAAAACTGTCCTGCACTAATATCATCTGCAAATGATGAATACTCTGATTTAGGATTACAAAAAGGCCAATACATTGTAGAGATTGATGGATTACTTGGATTGGGTGGCTGTACTAATGAAGAAGAATTGGAAATACTTTATAGAGCATTAACAAGAAGTGAATTAGAATAACTGACAATTTGTCATAGAGTAAGGATATAACCTTAAAAAACTGACAAAAAGTTAGGATATAACCTTAAAAACTTAATTGGTATAAAATTGGTAATATAAGATATAAACATTTAATAATTAAAAAGGAAAAAACTATGTACACAAATTTTAACGAAGTATTCGATGCACTATTAACAGAACCATCGAGAATCAATAAGAAAATTAAAACGTATACAACATTCGAAGCAGAATTGCTAGAAGATGGTAAACAATTGGTAACTGTAAATACAGTAGGACATAATCCACGTGATATTGATGTGGAAGTTACTGAAGATGTAATTACTATCCGAGCTAAGAAGGAAGAAAATTCATCTCGATTTGTAAGTGATATTGATTTAGAATTATCAGTAGGTCAAGATTATGATGGAACTAAATCAGATGCTAAATTTGAAAATGGATTATTACTAATTACCATTGATAAGAAAAACACAAGAAAGGCTAAATCTCTCAAGATTTCTTACTAATTTAATTTTTGAACAAATGAAGAAGGGAGTAGAAATACTCCCTTTTTTTATACTTTAATATTTATTACTATACAATAAACTATATAATTATGAAAGATATTTACAAACAACGAGTTGACAACACTATTGAATCATGTATGACTCGTATTAAAGTTGTAAAGGAAATGATTACAGGAGAAAGACAAGCTGACCCTAAACAGGCGAGTGTCTATTTACAAGAAATCAATAAAGCGTTGGAGGATATCCAACAAATCATATCGAGAGGATAAGAAATGAAATTTAGAACTCTTTTATTAGGGTTATCTGCTTTGTTCGTAGGATTCAACGCAGCATTCTTTTCAGTAACTGGTTTAGCTAAATTATTCGCAGGAGCATCAGTATCAGTAATGATAATGGCGTCATCATTGGAACTAGCTAAATTAATTACTGCAGGATACCTATACAATTATTGGGATAAAATTAATAAAGGTTTCAGACTTTATTTATCAGCAGGAGTTATAATTCTGATACTCATAACATCATTGGGTATCTATGGATTTCTAACTGCTGCATTTCAAGATACTTTAAATCAATACAATGTATCATCTAAACAAAAAGCATTCTTACAACAGAAAGAATCTTATTGGGGTAGTGATGTAGCTCGTTTTGATAAAGAGTTAGAAAGAATCTCAAACAACATCTCTACTTTATCTAATGCCAAATCAACTGGTATTCAAGTTAGAGATACAACCTCATCAACTGGTTTTAGACAAACAGTATCTACTACCGAACTTCGTTTATCTCAAAAGAGAATTGAAGTAGAAGAACAAAACCGAAGGGAAGTTCAATCTAAGAGAGAAGTTGCTGCAGATTCGTTACAATCAATTCAATTAAAGATATTAGAATTAGATACCGATACTGAAACTGGTTCTGAATTAGGACCTCTACAATACCTTAGTACTCTATTAGATAAACCAATGACTGATATTATCAACTGGTTTATTCTTATTATCATTTTTGTATTTGACCCACTTGCAGTATCACTTGTAATTGCATTTAATATGGCGTCTAAAGTTGATAAAGGTGAGAAAGATAAAAAGAAAGTAATTGAGAAACGAGAACTCTATGGTGAAGAACCTGATAGAGAGGAATCTGGATTATGGGATAATACTTTACAAGATGGATTGGAAGATGACGAGTGGGATGAATCACATGGGTTAGACCTGGTACTAAATGATATGGTTGATGATGTTGAAATAGAACCTGAAGATGATGATTTGGATGTAGATGAGATAACTGATTTATTAGATTCACTTAACATCTCAGAAGAAGATGTGGTAGATGATAGAAATTTGGATATCGATGGTGATGGAATCATTACCGATGAAGAACGAGATGCTGATATAGATGGTGATGGTGAAATCTCAGAAGAAGAGAAACGAATATACTACGAGAGTGGTGGGTGGAAAAATCCATATAATGGGCAATCATATTATCACCACCCTTGGTTTGATTGGAAGAAAACTGAACGTTGGGTCAATGATAGACGTGCAATTGATTATTGGTTAAAGTATCGTGGTGGAAGTACAACAAGTTTAGAAAAACTAAAAGGAAATAAATATCCAGAAGATTTTAATTCAAAAACTTATTAGAATATGAAATTAGTTACATTCGGATGTTCATGGATATATGGGGACGAACTTGGTGATTTATCTGAGACATATAGAAACACTCATAATTTAGGATTTCAAATATATAAAGATTATCAGTTTGATGATTATATTAATTATGGAGGAAACGGTGCATCAAATGAACGTATTGTTTTACAACTACTTGAGTACATAAATTCAGAAGATTATTCCGAAGATGATTTATTAATAGTGGGCCTTACCTCTTTGGCTAGAGACCTTCACTATATAAATTATCATAATTATACATTTACTATACCACACTGGCATTTAATGCATTTAGAGAACCATGGGTCTGCAGATGATTCTGATTTTATTAAATGGATTGAATTGACTGGTAAGTATATATTAAACAGTAGAAATGAATCAAAACGATATATGCTAAATTGTCTATCTATAAAATCTATCATAGGAAACAATCCATGTGTTGTTTTTCAGAGTATAGATAATGTAGATACAGTTATATCTAAAGACGATTCAACTAAATTAGATAAAAGACCATGGATGGATGTGCCAATTCAAAGATATAGTAGTAATTCAAATGAAGAGAATAGGTTTATGTCAACTAAATTTAAAGATAAATTGACATACGAGAGTGTATTATATAAAGATTTAAAAGACAATCAATTTTGGCTAAATATGAAAATGGAATCTTGGGAATCTTTTTTAGATAAAATAGACCAACCAAGTTCATCAAAAAACGTATATGCAAGTGGTATTAGAACCCACCCAAGTGAATATGGAATTGAGTTGTGGTATTCTACCATTATTAAAAAATATATTGATAAAATATTTGGTAGTCTCAAATAATTTTCGTATATTTGTAGTATAAGATTTAAAACTACACAATTATGAATTTAGGTTACGCATGTATTAATATGACACTTGGTGAACAGAAACCAAGAATTACCACCAATCGTTCAATGATTAAAAAAACCTTTAAAGAGAAAGGTTTAGAATATGCAGGTGAACTTGCATTACAAAATGTACGAGATTTATTTACCATTCTTCAATGGAACAATCGTAAAGGTATAAAGTTATTCAGAGTATCATCTGATATATTCCCATGGGCATCTGAGTATGGTATAGAAAACTTACCACAATATAAACGTATCGAAATGATATTACAGGCATGTGGTAACTATGCTAAACAAAATGGTATTCGTGTCAATGCACATCCTGGTCCTTTTAATGTATTAGTATCTCCACGTGAAAACGTGGTACAAAATACTATTACTGATTTAGAGATTCATGGTAAGATATTTGATATGATGGGGTTAGAAAAGTCTCCATACAATAATCTTAACATTCATTGTAATGGTGTATATGGTGATAAACAATCTGCCATGGATAGATTCTGTACCAACTTCGAACGTTTATCAGACTCGGTTAAAACCCGTCTAACGGTAGAAAACGATGATAAGGGTACAATGTACTCAGTAAAAGATTTGATGTACATACACGAACGTATAGGTATTCCTATTGTATTTGATTATCATCATCACCAATTTTGTACTGGTGGGTTATCAGAACAAGATGCATTAGAACTTGCAATGACATCATGGCCTAAAGGTATTACACCCGAGGTTCATTACTCAGAGAGTAAAGCATTACACGAAGAAAACTCTAAACTTAAACCACAAGCACATTCCGATTACATTAAAGAATTACCCAACTTATATGGTAATGTGGTAGATGTTATGGTAGAGGCAAAAGCAAAAGAATTAGCAATATTACCTTTTATAAACAAATAAATTATGGATAGAAGTATTAGAATGGCCAAATCAGAAGCGGCACGTAAGAAAAGAAAATCGGTAAAAGAAATTAAGGAAACATTACAGAAGAGAATGTTCTCTCGATTAAAAAATAAAAGAAAGAAATTACAGAAGATAAAAAATAGACAACATGACAAATAACGACATGGAATACCGACAAGGTAAATCTAAAAAACAAGTTGAAGATTCTGAAAAGATTGTTTCTGTCGTGTTTATCTGCATGTTTATATGCGTGGTTGGATATACAGTAGTTAAGTTTATCTCTAATGTGATATGAACCGTGTTTTCAATATAGATGATGTTAGTATCTATAAAACAAAGATAGATGATTTTAATCAATCTAAGTTGGTAGATGAACTAAAATATAACATCGATATAAATAATGATACTATATTTCCAAGTATTACAAATCCTGGTATAGAAAGTTCAATTGTACTTACTGGTGGTGAGATTTCAAATATAAATAACATCGTTATTAAATTATTTGATGAGTTTATATATCAATCCAAAAACTTATATAGTTTTAAAAATTGGGTATATCTTAGTTCAAGTGAAAACGAATATGCTGGATTTCACTCACATACCAAAATGGATAGGTTAAAAACCAAAGGTGAATGGACATGGACATTCTATGTTCAGATGCCAGATAATTTAAAAGGTGATGATGGTAAACTTCATTTTAAAATAAATGATGAAGAATTTTCAATCTTACCAAAAGAAGGTGAACTACTATTATTTCCAGCAAACGTATTGCATATGCCAAATACAAACACATCATCCAATAAAGATAGAATAGTTTTGGCAGGTACTCTGAGTAAAATTGATTTGAATAAATCATTTGTAAAACACGAGAAAACTTTATTTTAATATAATGCCAAACATTAATGCACCAATACCCATCGTAGTAGTTCATAAAGGTATTAGAAAAAACTCAAAAATTCAACTTGAGATATTTACTAATATACGAGTTGATGATATCATCGATGGTAATAAACGAAAACCACCTATACCACATTCCAACGAATTATTGGAGATTGGGGTAGGTGAATCTTTTGTTGAAAGATATAAGAAAAAATATAAATTGTGAAGGTTTTAATAATATCATTACCACGATGTGGGTCTACTTCTTTGATGAAAAAATTATCAATAGAGAATAATTTAGAATCCTTTATGGAGCCATTCTCCATGGATAAGACACACTTATCATATGATTATTGGGATGATAAAAATAATGTAGTAGTTAAAACATTGATTGGACAACCTCAGTTAAATAACTTAGTAAAATTTTATTCAGAATTTTCTAAAAAGTTTGATGATGTTATTTTGTTATCAAGACATGATTTAGTTGCTGTGAGTGAAAGTTTTGCATATCTAACTTGGAATTTAGATAAGGGGGTTTCCCTTGGTGATGGATATCATTGGGAAGAAACTCCTAACTTAAATGAAACTTATAAACTGATTACTAAATTAAATGATGATTTGATTCAATTATCTAATAATTTAAAAATTCCAATAACATATTATGAAGATATTTATGATATCAAATCTAAGGATAGACTAAGAAAAAATAAAAGAGTGAAAACACTCATATAATGAAGTTACGTGAAAATCAAGTAGAACCAGTTGCGATTGGTGTAGAGTTTTTTAAAACTCCTAAAATGAAACCTTCGATTATCGTTGCCCCAACGGCATTCGGTAAATCGATTGTTATAGCAGCTATTGCTAAAGAACTTGGTGAGAAACTTCTTGTACTCCAACCTTCCAAAGAATTATTAGAACAGAACTATAACAAGTTTATCACGTTAGGTGGTGAGGCATCAATCTACTCTGCTTCAATGGGAAGTAAAGAGTTGGGCGATGTTACTTATGCAACCATAGGTTCTATTATTAAGATAGCAGGTAAATTTAGAGAGTTAGGTGTAACTAAAATCATTATCGATGAGTGTGATAGATACCCTCGTGCTAAATCAGGACAACTAAGGAGATTCGTTGATGGGATGAAAGCCACTCACGTTCTTGGTTTAACTGCAACTCCTTTAAAGTTACAAACCAATATGGGAGATACTGGTCCTTATTCTAAGTTGGTAATGTTAACCAATAAGAGTAAACATGGAATGTTCTTTAAGTTCATTCTCCATGTTTCTCAGATTCAAGATATTGTTGAGTTAGGATATTGGACACCATTAGAATATCAATCATATGATTTCGATACTGGTGCTCTTGTTTACAATTCAAGTGGTGCCGAATATACCAATGATTCTATTGCTCGTTCATATGAGAATCAAAACATTGGTAATAAAATTGTAAAGAAGATTGCTGAATTACAAAATAGAAAATCTATTCTTGTTGCAGTACCAACGATAGAACAAGCAACAAATCTTGCTAAGAGAATACCAAGTGCAGCAGTTGTACATGGTGGAACTCCGAAAGATGAACGAAGAAGAATCATCGAGGAATTCAGAAATCAGCAAATCAGAGTAATCGTACAAGTAAATGTACTTACTGTTGGATTTGATTATCCAGAATTAGATTGTTTGATTACTGGTAGACCAACTGCATCTATTTCTTGGTGGTATCAATTCGTTGGTAGAGGAACACGTATCCACGAGAACAAGAAAGATTGCTTAGTGGTAGATTTTGTAGGTTCGGTAGAGAAGTTTGGAAAAGTAGAAGCACTGTATTACAAACAAGATGGTAATGAAAATTGGGAACTTTATGGGGAGAATAAAAAACAGATTACTGGTATACCAATGCATGAAATCGGTATTCATTTGGAAGGTGGTATCAATCTTTCTGAAAAACGAAATGAAGAAGGTGAGATAGAAAAGGTTTACATGACCTTTGGGAAATACTCAGGTAAACCAGTTGCATCCGTGCCACCTTATTATAGAAAGTGGTTATTGGATAATATAACTTGGGGCCCTTGGAATATTAAAATTAAAAACGAAATCGAAAGATTACATAATTTAAATTAATATTAAAAAATGAGTAAACTTTGGATTTTTGGGGATAGTACATCATATGGCCATGGATTACGACCTGGATTTGAATATTATGATAACTACGAATCACACAGAAGTATTAGATGGACTGAAATTCTTTCTGATTACTTTAATGCTGAGTGTATTAACTTCGGTAGGGGTGGTGCCTCAAATGAAGATATCCGTTTCAGAGTTACATATAACTTACATAAAATAAAATCAGATGATGTTGTTATAATTCAAACTACATACCCTACACGATTTGATGTATTTACCAATGACGGAGAATACAAGACTGTTCATTTAGCAATAAGCGAGTTTAATGATTTTAAAGATAGAATTAGTGATACACAAAAAAAAGTATTATCAAAATATGTTCAAAATTTTATATTAGATAACGAGATTGCATATGAAACTCGTGATAATATTTATTTTGAATCTTTGAAACGAGAATTAGAAATGAGGGGTGTTACTGTTATATTATGGTCTCATGATATAACAAGTCCTGGGTTTCTTAGACTTTATAATATTCCAACTATATACGATGAAACAAATGGATTGGTTGATGATTTACATATTGGATGGATGGGTCAAGCAGTCTTGTCAAATATAATGATATCTGAATTTGAAAAAGGAAATCGTGTTATAAATCCTAATATAAATTATAGACACAATCCAACCACACTACGATTTGATTATCCATTCATTACAGATGGTTATGAAAATACGTTTGAATATTCGGGTGAAGCTGAGTTGTTACAAGATTACACCACACGTGGTTTTCACAATCATAGAACATATAAATAATGAATTTAATTTATTCTTTTAAAAAATTTAATCATAGTCATTATAAACCAATAGATTCTACATTTTTTAATATTGCTAAGACTTCAGTAGATATGGCACGTAAACACTATACTACTATTTTATATTGTGATAGTGCATCAAAAAAAATGTTTGAAACTAATGGAGTTATTTTTGATAAAATAATCATATGTGATTCAATTGAAAACTATTCAGGTCGGTTGATTGGTATGATTAAAATCCTGGCGATGATGGAACAGACTGAGCCATATATCATTTCAGATTTTGATACTATTATTTTTAAAAAACCAATTCAAAAAAACACTATTGATTTTGCATATCCAGAATTAAAGAATATTACTGATGATACAGATTGGAACTCATATGATGAAGATAAATATTTATATAGACTTTATAAAAAACCATTTGATAAATATCATAGTAAGTTTTCAGAATACTACAATCATGGGTGGGATATACCTTCTAACATATCAAACCATTCACTTGTAATGGTGTCACATCCCATCTTAGTTAAGGAAATATATCATGAAGTCTTATCAATATTATCTGTAAAAGAGCAAGAAGATTGTTATTCACCATTTTTAGAACAATTCTTGTTAACGTATTATTTAACATTTATGAAAGTTGACTATGGTTATATTCACGACTCCCCACCAACTCATAATGATTTATCTATTAAATTATTAAAATGGGATTTCATTCATCTAATAAATTATGATACAGATATAACCATCAATAATAAAATAGAATTTATAACTAATAAATTTTTAAAATAAATATTTCAATGAATAGTATAATAAATGAATATAATAATTTAATAGCATCGGTTGACACCCACGGTGGTCTTTTTGGTTATACTTTAAGACATGATTTATCAATGGGGTTTCCTATAATTTCCAATAAAATTGTAAATTTTGATAACGTAGTATCTGAATTGAAATGGTATCTACGAGGTAGTGTCGATGTGAATGTATTGTGGAAATTTGGAAACCATACATGGGATGATATATTATATAATCGATATAAAACGTGGACATTAACTAATAATCACCTTGGTTTAAATTTATTTACAAAAGAAGAATTTATAGATACAATAAAGCAAGTACAAGACTTTTCAGACGGATGGGCCCACCCTGGACCAATGTATGGAAAGCAATGGAGAGATTTTAATGGAGTTGACCAATTAAAAGAACTAATTTCAGATATAAAAAGCAATTCTAATAAAATTATGTATATCTCATCCTGGAATACTAATGAATTGCAATTCATGGCATTTAATCCAAATCATAATGGATTTCAAATTCACAAAAATAATAATGAATTGTCACTTTCAATTAGTATATTACGATGTGATGTTACTTATGAATTACCTCATCTAGTTTCACTTTATTCTCTTTTCTTAGAAGTTTTATCAAAGGAGTTATCTATGAAACCACGTAATCTCGTAGTAACACTTGGTGAATGTTATTCAGCTGCAGCTGCTGAGACTGACTATATAGACGAGTTTCCAAAAATTAAAATATCATCTACTGATATTCTCAATGGAGACTTTAATACTAAATTTTTCTAAAATGATTGTAAATAATTTGGATAAACGAAAAATATTTCGTATCTTTATATTATAAAATAATAACAATATGAAAAAATACAAAGTTATATTATTAAGTGGGGGATTCGACCCTGTCCATCGAGGACATATCGAATGTATTAATCAAGCCAAAGAACTTGCTGATGAAGTTTGGGTAGGATTAAATAATGATAAATGGTTACATCGTAAGAAAGGTAAATCATTTATGGATGAGAAAGAACGTGCATTCATCATAGATAATCTTAAAAATGTTGATTGGGTTTATATCATGAATCCTAAAGATAAGTTAGATGATACGGCAATTGATTTTATCGAACAATCACGAACACGATACATCAGAGAACATGGTGATTTACCAACAGGTGTAATGGCATTTGGTAATGGTGGTGATAGAACAGAAACTACAACACCAGAAAATTCAGTATGTGATTCTTTAGGAATAGAATCAGTATGGGGTTTAGGTGATAAGGTTCAATCTTCTTCTTGGTTATTAGAAAAGTATTTAAACATAGCAGAATAATATGGATATAGAACAATTAGTAAAAGAGTACCCAAATGACATGGAACTCGGAAAAAAGGTTAGAGAACTTTACTATCAGAGTACTCAAAAATTTGATGAACTTAAAACCCAAATGAAGGGTAAGTTTATTTACGAATCACCCGATGGCGGTAAAACAATTTACCAGAGACCATGGGGTTCTGATTTAACCGAAAGAGAATTAGTTACAAATCAATTAACAATATTTCAAGATGAAGCTTATAAAGAATCCGAGTAAATTAAAAACTCCATTAGTGAGTAAACCAATGACACAGGAAGAGATTGATGATATCTCTACAAAACTATTAGATGGATTAGCTAAATTTGGTGGTATTGGGTTATCGGCAAATCAAATTGGTTTAGATGTTCGTGCATGTGTTATCAATGTAAAAGAACCATTGGTTCTAATCAACCCAGTGGTAACTGAAGTTTCTAAAGAAACGGTTGCGTATGTAGAACAATGTTTATCATTAGATAAAACATTAAAGAAACCTGTTAAGACAGTTAGACATAAATCATTTACAGTTGAGTGTGATAACTTAGGAACTGTAATCTTCTCACCTGATTCAACTGAATGGAAGGATTCTAACGAGTTCTTTTCCGATGAGGGGTTATTAGAAACAGTTTGTGCTCAACACGAGATAGACCACCTTAATGGGATTCTAATCACCGATAAAGTTAGAAGGTATACTGCAACGATAACTGCACCTAAAAAATATGGTAGAAACGAACGAGTAATGGTAAAATTACCCGATGGTAAAACTGAATTTATGAAGTACAAGAAGGCAGAACCACTACTTGCAATCGGATGTGAAATCTTATAATTTGTATTAAAAATGGGAAAACTTATATTTAGATATACAGAGGAAGATTTCATTGAGGAGAATAGAGAGGCTAATGAAATCGAATTAAGTGTACCAGATGATATGAATATCACAGAGTACAAGGTTATGTGTGTAAGAATGGCATATGCCATGGGCTATCATCCAGATTCTATAAAAAGAGGATTTGGAGATATAATTTATGGAGATGAAGATATTAACACACTAAAGGATTTATTAGATGAGCTCAGTATCACAAGAAATAATTAAAGATTTAGCAAGGCAACTTTTACAACAAGGTGCTATAATCGATGCTCTATGTGATATTTTAGTGGATAAGAATGTAATTACCGAAGAAGAACTTAATGGTGTCATCGATGATTATATTTTAGACCAAGAAAAATACATAGAAGAAATCAAACAACAACAAAAATCTGAAATAGATTTAGGGGCATTACACTTCGGGCCCATAGGAGAATGTTAAAAATCTGAAGAAACATTTGGTTATGTAATAATAATTTCGTATCTTTGTTACGAAGTATTATCGAGGAACTATTCACATGAGAAACTTTTTTTTATCATTTATCATTACCATATCATCTTTTCTAATGGCATTCAAAGCCCATGAAGTAATTTTAGAATGGCAAACTCCAATAGAAATACCACAACCAAAGGCAATCAAAGTTATTATGCCAAAGTTAGAGGTTCCTAAAGTTGAAATCAACTTGAAAGACCATGTTGCTTTTCTAAGAAACATTGGTAATTTTGAAAGTGGTAATAGATACGAAGTAGTAAACCGATGGGGTTATATGGGTAGATATCAATTTCACTTATCTACCTTAGAATCAATCGGTATTAAAACTACTAAGAAGAAGTTTTTATCTTCACCTACTTTACAAGAAGAAGCGATGACGAGGTTACTTAAATCTAATAAGAGAACTCTTAGAAGATATATTAGGAAATATAATAACACATCTTTACATGGAGTATATGTTACCGAAAGTGGTATACTTGCAGCTGCACATCTTGGTGGAGCTGGTAATGTGATTAAGTGGTTTAAAAAGGGAGAAGTTTTCAAGGATGGTAATGGAACTCCTATTACTCGTTACATGAAAAGATTCTCAGGTTACGAATTAAATTTAGAATAACATGGATTACATTTTAATTGGATTGATTACATCAGGTGTAGTTAATCTATTATTCCTTATAGGAGTTCGAAATCTATTAAGACAGAACGAACAACTTGAGGATAGATTAGTTGGGACTATTAAAGATACCCAATCTAAAGTATTAACTGCACTTGAGAAAATGCAAGAGATTGATACAAGACAAGCATTTGAAAAAGATGATGAGGTTGGTGTAACTTTTGACCAACTTAAAAAAATAGTAGAAGATTTAAACGAACAATTATAATAATGCCAAGACCAAGAAAAAAGAAATCCAAAATATATTTTGGTACTCCTGCTCAAGAAGCAATAGAAGAATACAATGCATGTAAAGACCCAAACGAAAGGTCTAAAATTTATCAAGAAAGGATTAAACATCCATTTGAGAAACTAGCAGAGAATGTAATTAATACATTTAAGTTCTCATACTTTGATGTTCCTAAGAAAGATATGCAAACCGAGGTGGTATCTACTATGGTAGAAAAGATGCATATGTTTCAACCAGATAAAGGTAGAGCATTTTCTTACTTTACTATCATTGCCAAGAATCATTTGATTTTAGCTAACAATGGTAATTACAAAAGATGGAAACAAAATGCTTTGATTTCAGAGATGCCAGAAACTTGGAATCCTGAAAATGATTTCGATGATACTACTGAAGCAGGTGAGTTTAGAGAATTTAAAGATATTATGATTTCTTATTGGGATAAAAATTTAAACTCTATCTTTAGTAAGAAGCGTGATTTACAAATTGCAGATGCCATTCTTGAATTGTTTCGTAGAAGTGAATATATTGAAAACTTTAATAAAAAACATTTATATCTTTTAGTAAGAGAGATGACTGATTGTAAGACTCATTACATTACTAAAGTTGTAAATACAATGAAGATACATCAGAAAAAAATGTTAAATGATTATTTAGAGTATGGTGAATTTAGAGAACCAAAGAAACAACAATTCTGGCAAGCACCTACTCAAGATGATTATATAGATTCCAATCCATATATAGATGAAGATTTTTTATAAATGATATTAATATAATAATATTGTTTCATAAATTTAATTTTACAATCTAAATATATTTATATACAAACAAATAATACAAATGAGTTACATACTAGGATTATCATGTGGATATCATGATTCTGCAGCTGCTTTAATTAAAGATGGAAAAGTATTGGGTGCATGTGAAGAAGAAAGATTCACAGGTATCAAACACGATTCATCCTTCCCTACCAATACTATCAATTGGTTATATAAAGAATTCAATGTAGATGGTAGAGAAATTACCGATGTTGTATTCTACGATAATCCTAAATTAAAATTAGATAGAATTGAGAAATCAACTAAACGTGGTCCTAAATCAGAAAAAGAACATCGTTTAGAAATCATCCAACGTAATAAAGAAAAGTTCGAAGAAATCGAACAACAGATACTTGATATAACTCATCCTTATGTAGATATTGAGTATGGTGACCATCATTTATCTCACGTTGCATATTCTTACTTTACATCTCCCTTCCAAAAGGCATCTATTCTTTCAGTAGATGGTGTAGGAGAGTGGGAAACAACTTCTCTATACTATGGAGAAGGAAATAAATTATTCCCGCTACAATCGATTAATTTCCCACATTCATTGGGGATGTTATATTCTGCTTTTACTGCCTTTCTTGGATTTAAACCAAACGAAGGTGAGTATAAAGTAATGGGATTGGCTCCTTATGGAAATCACGAAACTTATTTAAAACAATTTCAGAAACTTTACACTACTACCAAAGATGGTGGTTTTGAATTGGATATGAAATACTTTACATACGATTGGTCTGATGACCATATGTTTAATGAGAAGTTAGGTTCTTTATTTGGATTGCCAAATAGATTTCCAGAAGAAGAACTTACACAAGAACATAAAGATTTAGCAGCAACTTTACAACATCAATACGAATTTCTTTTATTTCGTTTGATTGATAAGTTATACGTATCACGTTCCAATCATAGCTTATGTTTAAGTGGTGGATGTGCATACAACGGAACTGCTAATGGAAAAATCTTAGAGAAATCTTTATACAAACAATTATGGATTCCATCAGCACCATCTGATGCTGGTTCTGCTATTGGTTGTGCATTAGAATTCTTTTATAGAACCAATCCTAACTCACCACGAATTGATAATGTTAATCCTTACTTAGGTCCTTCTTATTCTAAAGAAGATATTGAATCTGCATTGAAAGAAATGGAGAAAGATGTTTATGGTGTTTATAAAATTGATTCTGAATTAATTCCTATCATCTCTCATCAAATTGTTGAAGGTAATGTAATTGGTTGGTTCGAAGGTAAAATGGAATTTGGTTCTCGTGCATTAGGTAATCGTTCTATACTTGCAAATCCATGTGACCCACAAATGAAGGCAAGAGTAAATCGTGTAATTAAAAAACGTGAAGGGTTCAGACCTTTTGCACCAATGGTAAAGTTAGAAGAACAAACTCGTTATTTCGATTACGATAAAATAGTTCCTTATATGAACCAAGTGGTAAAGGTAAAAGAAGAACATCAAAAGTATCTTCCAGCGATTACTCACGTAGATGGTTCTGCAAGAATACAATCAGTATCTAATCATCACCATAGAAGAATGTATAAGTTATTACAACAACTCGAAAAGGATAATGGTTATCCAATGGTTCTTAACACTTCATTCAACTTGAAAGACCAGACGATGGTATTAGACCCACTAACGGCTATTAAAACTTTCTTAGATTGTGAAATGGATACCTTAGTTCTTGGTAATTATATCGTAAAGAAGAAGATTCGTTAACATTCCCTTAACATTACTTAACCTTTTCTTAACATTGGAATACTTATAATAAAGAAGATTTATTATGAGAAAATTAACTACACTATTATTTCTTCTAATCTCAACAGCACTTTTCTCACAAGAGATAGAAGTAATCAAAGAAAAAATTAAAGTAAACGATGGAATCCAAAAGGGTACCTTAATTTACAATGGAACCAAGTACGTACAAGATGGTATTTGGAAATCGGATTACGCGAAAGCAAAATACGATATGGGAAAATTAGTTTGGTATCAACCGAAAGATGATAAACGATATACTTATTCTTACATAGAGATGGAACAACTCCGTAGAAAGGTTCAACGTTTAGAAACACGTTTAGCATCTAATGATAAACCATAGTCGTAGATTAAAGTGACTATGATAAAACCCTCCCAATACGGAGGGTTTTTTGTTTTACTATATTTATACAATGAACTAATGTATTAAAATATGAGTACAGATTTTGAATTATTCCCAGGAAAGAACTTGGGTGGTTTATTTAAAGATATCTACGATAACCAACAAACAAAGAAACTTCGTATATCTGAATTGATTGCTGAGATGAAAAAACTCATTCGTCATTCAGGTGATATGGCAGTCATGGGCCCTATTATAAGAGATTTAATTGATTCATCTATTAAGAATGATGATTCACTTGTTAAGATGGCAGCAATTGCTCAACGAATCATTGGAGCTCAACACAAAGCAGAAGGTGATGCTGGTTTCTTATCTAATGAAGAAAAAGAACAATTACTTAAAGAGTTAGAAGAAACAGTTCACGAAGTAGCAGATGAGCAGGATATCAAAGTAGATGAACTTACAAACGAAATTGAGGAGTTAAAACAAAAGGTAGGTAAGTAATGGGAAGAAAGGAAGCATCATCACGTAGTAGACACCAAGGTGTCATATCTAACACCAAACAAAATAATTCAGGTGTAGTATCTCATGTTATTTTAAATGCAGATGATGTATTTATTCCTGAAATTCAAGACTCAGAAACTAATCCGAAACCTGTCGATTCTTACATTGGTCATGCAATTATTAAGAAACATACAGATTTTTCTTCAGCAGATTCTGACGGTGAGCCTTATGCACCATTCGACTCATCGGAAGGATTGCCATTGGTTGGTGAAACTGTTGCGTTAATATATTTAGGAGGAGCACCCTTTTATACTCGAATACCCAATAGGGATATAAATCGAGGAAATTCTCAAGAAGATAAATTACAAACACTATCTCCAAATACTGAAACTCCTTCTAATCAAGCTAGTGATTATAACGAGATATCACAAACAAAAACACCAGCTGCAGGATCTGATTCAGCTGAAAGGAAAACAAAATTAGGTAACTATTTTGAACCTACTGATATAAATCAACTTGTTTTATATGAAGGTGATAAAGTTATACAATCACGATTTGGTCAATCAATTCGTTTTAGTGGATATAATAATACAGATAATTTATTTTCACCAACCATTATTATTCGAAATAGACAGAATGATGAAAGTTTGTCTGCCCTTGAGAAAAATGAATTAGTTGAGGAGGATATAAATAAAGACGGGTCTACTATTTTATTATCATCTAATGATTATAAATTAGATTTCCAACCAGGTCTTGTTGATGATGGTGGTAATTCTGATTTTGAAACTACTCCAATTAAGTTTGAATTGCCTGAGGAATATGTAGGGTTTGACCAAATGTTATTGAACTCAGAACGAGTTATAATATCTGCCAAATCACAGGAGATGATTTTTTATTCTAAAGGAAATTATGGATTTATTTCAGATGGTAAGTTTACAATTGATAATGGTAACGGTGGTGCAGATTTAGATTTCGGTGATGATGTTAATATTACTACTGATAGAAACGATTCGGATTTAACAATTATTACTGGTGATGGTAATATCTTACTAAACACAACCGAAACACAAGAACCGTTAGTTAGAGGAAATACGTTGGTAGAATTGTTAGGAGAGCTTATTGATGCAATTAATCAACAAGTTTATAATACACCAGCAGGTCCTTCTGCAGTTGGCCCTACAAATCGTTCAACTTTTAATGATATAAAGTCAAAGTTGCAAGATGCACTTTCTACACTAAACTATACAGAATAAATTATGTCTTGGGATATCTTTAAAAATATGATGAAATCCTACATGGATAATCCCAATGGAGTTAAATCCAAAGAGGCATTTGCAAAACAATTTACTACTGCATACGATACGGCTATTAAACCAGGTAGTGTTGTAACTCGTGGTCTGGGTGGATTCCCACTACCAGTTGCAAAAGGTAATACCGAAGTAATGGAGAAGTTGATGATTTCGGCTTGTGCCATTGCATTTACTAAAAGTGAAACTGGAAAACATACTTGGTTAAAAGATATAGGTAAGGCTGTAATTGGTTATTGGGGAGGTGCAACTTTATATCAAGTACCACCAATGATACCAGCATTATTTTCATTTGCAAATCTTGGATTAACAAGTGGGTTGGTATCTAATCCAGGTAAATGGCCAGATACTCCACCTGAACAACCTGTGGATGATTCAGGTACGTTTTTAGATTTATTTATTTCATATGCACAACTGCATTTAACAACTCTTCAATTTAGTTGTAGTACCATTTCGTTATATCCTGGGTTTCCATTAATACCAGCATTGCCTGGATATATATCTTTAACTGGATACACATTAACTCCTGCATCACCAACACCACCGTCTGCGATACAAGAACCTGGTCTTTTAGATAAAATAATTGAAAAGATTCAAGATATTTTCAATCAAGATGATACTATGAGTCCAGAACAAATTGAATCTGCAAAAATAGAAGTTGCTGAAGCAGAAGTGGTGGTAAATGATGTAACATTACCTGAAGTTGGTAGAACATCTGCATCGGAATATATTGGATTGAAGAAATCAGAAATATCAACTGGTAAGCTAAATGCATTACCTGTACCACTATCAAATGAAGAACTTGAGGCTATACAAGAAAATACTCCCGATAAATATAAATGTGAAGTTGGTTCTAAAATAGTTGCTATTGCTAAAAAAGATATCGGTATATTAGAAACTGGTACACCACCTGGTCTTAACTATGGTGGATTTCCTGGAGGGGTTCAGAACAATCGTAGGGGTAGGATTGATGATATGTTTGATAATGTTGGATTAGATAATCAATCAAAGGTTAGAAAAACGGGTAGTGGATATTATTGGTGTGCAGCTGCAGTATCAACTTGGTGGCAAGAAGCAGGATTAGAAACTCCAAATGGTGGGGCAAGTTGTGATAATTGGATGAATTGGGGTAAATCAAAAGGATATTGGTCATCAGAACCTAAGATAGGTGCAGCAGTTCTATATGGTAGTTCATCAGATGCACATCACATTGGAATAGTATCTGCAGTATTACCAAATGGTTCCTTTACCACAATAGAAGGAAATACAAGTGGTGGTGGGTTTAGTAGAAATGGTTGTGGGGTATTCTTAAAAACTCCAAAAAAATATTTAGGATTTGTAATACCACCTGGCTGTTAAAAAACTATAAACTCAACGAGAATATATTTATATTAAGATAATAACAAAATATTTAAAATGGATTCAAAAAAATTAGCAAAACTAATTAAAGTAATCGTAGAAGCTGAAGTAGCTAAGAAACAAGAACAATTTCTTTCTAAAACCTTCCCTAAGATATTAGAGGAAGAAGTAAATCGTAGAGTCAAAAAGGCTCTAACAGAGGTGAAGGGGGGTGTTTCTGCGTCCTCGGCAAAAGTTGTTGAGGAGGTAGACCCGTTCGAAGCAGCTAATCAAGTTCTACAACAAGAAAGAACACAAGTTCAAGAACAAAGAAAATTCACTAAGAACCCAGTTCTTAATGATATATTGAATCAAACACAACCATTTAGTTCAGCACAAAGAAGTGGTGGACAAGTTGGTAGTAGTGGTGCATCTGTATTAGATAGATTACCACAACAACAGATTCAAGAAAATACACACATACCATCTTACATGGATGCTGAACCAGATATTGACCAAACAATTAATATGGGTTCATCATTAGGTGCAGGTGGAACTGATGCTCTAAGAGCTCAGATGGCTCATAAAATGGGCTATGGTGATGTGAGTTCCCAAGGTGGACCAAAAAGAGGATTAGGTGTATCAACTGGCTTAGCAGCATTGGATAGAGTATTGAATAGAGATAATTCTGAACTTGTAAAAAAGTTTAAAAGATAAATGCAAGAAATTCTAACCATACTTGTCGTGGGATATTCTATCAATATTTTGATAGGAATATTCAGAGATGATAAGTGCGGGTGTAATGATTGTAATTGTGGAGATAAATAAAAATGGCATATGTAATTGGTAGAAAAGTTGTAAAGGATACTGAATCAGATTTTGATTCTTTTGCATATGGAATTGCATCGCCCACCAAACGTGGTGCAGTAATGTTTGAACAAACATTTACTTCATATGATGCAGCTAAGAGTAATCTTAGAAATTTAATGTTAACTGCTCG
>Ga0255783_10001840_pt1 | contig 21991 bp, 26 predicted proteins | sample 011ome_22_FD_179981 | JGI IMG/M metagenome (GOLD analysis project Ga0255783, IMG submission 179981) | Coastal salt marsh microbial communities from the Groves Creek Marsh, Skidaway Island, Georgia - 011507BT metaG (version 2) | ecosystem: Environmental > Aquatic > Marine > Intertidal zone >... | reverse complement strand
ATATCGCCTATTTCTATGACATATGCGAATAATTATTCAATTGATATCGAAGATGCATGGATAAGAGCGATGCCATCAAAAGCTATGTCGACTGCCGCATTTATGAAAATTACGAATAAACTTCCTAATGAAGTCAAACTTATAAGTGCTGATATTGATGGAGTTCAAAGTGTTGAGCTTCATAAGACCATGTCTGATGGTAAGGTAATGAAGATGGTCAAACAAAGTTATATTCCATTACCCGCAAATAGTTCACTAGTTCTTAAACCAGGATCATGGCATATTATGATGATTGGATTGGAGAAGCAATTTTCTGAAGGTAGTGTCCATCAAATTCAATTAAATTTTGATAATGGATTTACACAAAACATCAAGATTAGAGTGAAGAAGCATCAGAAAAAATACATGCATCATATGCATCATATGTGAACTAATCACGTTTTATGTCAGTAAAAATCAAATTTCTCCTGCTAATAGTTATCGCTGCTTCATTAATTAGCGCATTTTTTCTTTTAGGCAATAAAGATTACCTAAAGTTAGAAAGATCTTTAAAAGCTTCACATGTCTTATTCGATGAAAATAAACCATTACCAAAATTAGAATTGACTGATTTCAATAATCAACCCTTTTCTAATAACGATCTTAAGGGTCATTGGAGTATTGTTTTTTTTGGGTTTACCTTTTGTCCAGATGTATGTCCAACCGGACTCATGGATATGGTGAAACTTAAAAAAATATTACAAACTAAAAAACTTCAAAATCCAGAAATTATCTTTATTACTCTAGATCCAAACCGTGACACACCTGAGGTTCTTAAAGACTATGTAACCTATTTCGATAAAGACTTTAAGGCCTTAACGGGCACCAAAGAACACATAAATCAAATTATCAAACCTTTCGGTACTTTCTATGAAGTTGTCTTGAATGATGGGGAGAATCAGAAAACGGTTTCTGCAGATGATCCAATTCCCAGTGACATTAAGACTTATACTTTAAATCATACTGCTTGGATGTATCTAATTAGTCCTGATGGTGAGATATTTGCCGGATTGCCAACACCTCACAACCCTTCACTGATGGCAGAGGATATTGAGAAAATCTTTGCTTTTTATTAGTTTAAAACTTTTCCAATAAGCGAATTATTTCTAGCTGAGGTAATCTCTACATTAACTATTTGACCAATTAATTCACTTCCGCCTTCAACATGTGTATTGCGCATGTTTTCAGTTTTCCCATAGAGATCTGACCCTTTATTATTGAATCCTTCAATAAGAACCTTCTGGATTGAGCCAACCATGGATTTAGAAATCTCATCGGTATAGAGATCAATTTCATTTTGCAGGATTGAAAGACGTTCTTTTTTTAAAGTTAACTCTGTGTCATCAACAAAGGTTGAAGCTGGAGTGCCTGGTCTTTGCGAATAGATAAAACTAAAAGATTTATCAAATTTTATTTCTCTAATCAAATTCATAGTATGGGTGAAATCTTCATCAGTTTCACCTGGAAAACCAATTATAAAATCTGATGAGATTGAAATATTGGGCCTTATCTCTCTAAGTCTTTTAATTTTGGATTTATATTCAAGAGCCGTGTGACCTCTTTTCATAAGATTTAAAATCTTGTCCGAACCACTTTGAATGGGAAGATGAATATGAGATACCAACTCTGGAACTTCAGCATATACATCAATTAGTCGATCTGAGAACTCCACTGGATGAGAAGTGGTAAAGCGTATTCTCTCTATGCCATCAATTTCTGACACAATAGATATTAGCAGAGCAAGATCGGCAATTTCTCCATCATCCATTGATCCCCGATAGGCATTGACATTCTGACCAAGAAGATTGACTTCTTTAACCCCTTGTGAAGCTAAAAATGATACTTCGTCAATAATATCATTGAACGGTCTAGAAATTTCCTCACCGCGTGTATAAGGCACTACGCAAAATGTACAATATTTTGAACAACCTTCCATAATTGTGACATATGCACTCACATTTGATACAGACGGTTTAGGCAAATGATCAAATTTTTCAATTTCGGGAAAGGAAATATCAATACTTGAGTCTTTCTTCGAATTCACCTGGTCTAAAAGTATTGGCAAGCGATGAAGAGTTTGTGGCCCAAAAATCATATCAACATATGGAGCACGTTTGAGAATTAAGTTGCCTTCTTGAGAGGCAACACAACCACCAACACCAATAACAATTTCAGGATTTTTCTCTTTAAGCTTTCTCCAACGACCCAATTGCGAAAATAATTTCTCTTGTGCTTTTTCACGAATGGAGCAGGTATTTAAGAGTAATACATCTGCATCTTCGGGTTTATTGGTTAATTCAAGACTGTGGGATGCTTTTAAAACATCCGACATCTTGTCTGAGTCATATTCATTCATTTGACATCCGTAAGTTTGGATGAATAATTTTGACTGAGTCATATTATTTTTGAATGTGAAGTGTCTGAGTTGGGAAAGCTATCTCTGCGCCATGACTTGCAATTATTTCTGAAATTTTTAGAAGAATCTCTTGCTTGACCTTTTGATAACTGTCTTTATCGATTGACTTTGTAAAACAATAAACGTTGATATCAACAGAGGATGCATTGAAGTAATTGAAGAAAACCCTGACAGCTTGGGACTGATCAATAGCATCATTTGATTTCAAATAGTTTTCAATATCAGTTACAACTGAAGGGATTTTATCAATATCATCATAGCGAAGTCCAATAACTTCATTAACTCTTCTGTTAGTCATTCTGGAAGGGGTTTCAATTGGTATCGAAGAAAATAATGAATTGGGGATATAAACTGGATTCTTACTGAAGGTTCTAATTCTTGTCATTCTCCATCCAATTTTTTCAACTGTTCCCTCGAACTCTGATGATCGAATCCAGTCACCAGTTGAAAAAGGTTTGTCAAGCTGAATCATCAAACCTCCAAAGATATTAGACAGCATGTCCTTAGCTGCAAAACCTATAACAATACCACCCACTCCACCAAGAGTGAGAATAGAGGAAATAGAAAAACCTAGATATTGAGCAATTCCAAGAATGATTGCAATAATTAGAGAAATCTTAATCAGTCTAGAAAATAATCTGATTGAGTCATTATTAAGATTTGATCTTTTATTGATTAAATATTCTTCAATACCAGAAACAAGTCGAATAAAAGCCCAGGAAATAATGATTATAGGAATGATGTCAATATAGTCAGTTACAGATTTGAAATAACTAACCTGTTCTTTGTAAAAATCAAGAGAAATAAAAATCAGCCCATACCAGACAAGCAATTTAACAGGTGCTGAAATAGCGTAAATAATTTGATCATCAAACTTATTCTTTGATTTTGCAGCCTTTTCAGAAAACTTTTTTAATAGAAAACTAATTGCAAAATGAATCAATAAGGCAAGAGCAAAAAGGAATAAAACTTCTTGGAGTGGAGTGATATTTTCAAAAAACTCTTTCATGTGTAAATTATATTAAAAAAATAATTAGAAGTTAATGTAGATGGAGGGATCAATATGTTGATCGTACTTTTTCATCTCGAAATAAAAAGATTTATTTGAACTTAAACCAATTATTTGTCCTTTTTTAACCTTATCTCCAAGAGAAATATTTATATTTCTTAATTGTGTATATGTCGAATAAAAACCAAGAGAGTGTTTAATAATAATTATTTCACCAAGACTTTTCATTTGATTACCAATGTATGTAACCTCTCCATCTCTAATTGCCATTACGCGTTGGTCAGGAATGGATGAAAAGGTCATACCCTTAGAGTTTTTTGAATATTTTTTTGTAACTTTGGCTTCAATGGGTCTTACCCAGCTTTCAAATTTTTTTTCAACTTTTACGGGAGCAATGAAAACAAGCTTTTCTTTATCTTTTTTTATCTTTTTAGAATCTTTTTGAATGACGACACTTTCAACTATCGCTCTATTTTCAGATTTGTCAATCACAGTGACTTTTCTTGGTGCATTACTCACACACCCAATCAAAAAAATAGAAGCTATAAAAAAAATAATTCTTAAGGCCATAATAAGTAAATTACTAAAACTAGTATCAGTGAATAACCAATAGGGTCAATATATTTTCGCATTAATTTATCAACTTCATCACCTATTAATCTTATAAAAAAAGCCACCAAAAAGAATCTTAATCCTCTTGAAATAAAAGAAATTAGAACAAATGGTAGGAAGGACATATTTAACATACCTGCAGATATGCATGCCAGTTTAAATGGAAGTGGAGAAAAGGCAGCTATAGCAACAACATAGATACCATAATCCTTGAACCATATTGCGATATCAGAAACTGTCTCTTCTTTAATAATATGATAGTTTAAAAGTATATCCAATAAAAAATCACCCAAAAAGTAACCAACTATTCCACCAAGTACTGAAAAGATAGTTGTTATAAGAGCAAATTGATAAGCTTTCTTTGGTTTTTGTAGAGACATGGGCGCCAATAAAACATCAGGCGGGGGATAGGGTAGAACGTTTGATTCTATGAAGCTTAATATTGATAAATAATAAACAGAATATTTACTTTCTGCCCAATTTAGAATCTTTAAATAAATAGATGAGAAGATACTCATCAATTAATCAAGCATTGGAAACCCAAGCAATTCTCTAGATTCGAAATACGTTTCTGCAACCTTCTGGCTCATTGTTCTAACCCTTCTAATGAATCTCGCTCTATCAGTCACACTGATTGCTTGTCTTGCATCAAGAAGGTTAAAGATATGCGAAGCTTTCATTACTTGCTCATAGGCTGGATAGGGCAATTTCTCATCAATTAATTTTTCGTTCATTTTTTCAGCTTCATCAAACTGTCTGAATAATATTTCTGTATCCGCAATTTCAAAGTTATATTTTGACTGCTCTACTTCATTCTGATGAAATACGTCGCCGTAAGAAACACCATCAACCCAGACTAAATCAAATACACTATCCACCTCTTGTAAATACATTGCAAGTCTTTCAAGGCCGTATGTCAACTCTCCAGATACCGGTTTACATGATAAACCACCAACTTGCTGAAAGTAAGTGAATTGACTAACTTCCATCCCATTCAGCCATACTTCCCAGCCTAGCCCCCAAGCGCCCAGAGTGGGTGATTCCCAATTATCTTCAACAAATCTAACATCATGCTTGGTTAAGTCAATGCCTATTTCTTGAAGAGATTCCAAATACAAATCTTGAATATCACTCGGTGAAGGCTTAAGTAGAACTTGAAATTGATAATAATGCTGAAGACGATTCGGGTTTTCGCCATATCTGCCATCTGTTGGTCTTCTCGATGGCTGCACATAAGCAGTCTTCCAAGGTTCAGGACCTATAGCTCTTAAGAAAGTGGCTGGATGAAAAGTTCCGGCACCCATTTCCATATCAAAAGGTTGAAGAAGTGCACAACCCTTTTTTGCCCAAAATGTTTGAAGCTTTAGAATTAAATTTTGAAATGATGCTGTAGCATCAATATCCTGAGAACCCATGAGTTTAATTAACTTTTTGTGGAAATTATACTCAATTAAGTTCTCAAAATTTAAAGCGAATTAGTATTTATAACTTTCAGATTTGAATGGACCATTTTTAGGCGTATTAATATACTTGGATTGGGCATCAGTCATGACAGTAAGTACGCCACCAAACCCTTCAACCATCCCTACAGCCACTTCTTCGTCCAGTTTCTTTGGAAGAACTTTTAGATAAAGATTTTCCTTCTTTTCATTGGCTGGTAAATCAGCAAATTTTTTCTCATAAAGATAAATCTGAGCTAGTACCTGATTTGCAAAAGAGCCATCCATAATCCTTGATGGATGTCCAGTTGCATTGCCTAGATTAACTAATCTTCCCTCCGAGAGAAGAATTAAGTAATCGTCACTGTTTCTATAGACTCTATGGACTTGAGGTTTCACTTCTTCCCATTTCCAATTATCTCTCATGTATTTGGTATCGATTTCATTATCAAAATGACCAATATTACAGACCACAGAGCCCGATTTAATTGTTTGAAGCATATTAGCATCACAAACATTAATATTTCCAGTTGTCGTTACCAATAGGTCGATAGAAGACATCAAGTCAGTATTTATACAACTAATTTCCCCATTGTTTAATCCACCAATATAAGGAGAGACAACCTCAAAACCATCCATACAAGCTTGCATGGCGCAGATTGGATCTATTTCAGTAACTTTTACGATCATTCCTTCTTGACGAAGAGATTGAGCTGAACCTTTACCCACATCACCATATCCAATCACCAAGGCTTTCTTGCCTGACATTAGCATATCAGTTCCTCGTTTAATGGCATCATTTAGAGAGTGGCGACAGCCATATTTATTATCATTTTTGCTTTTAGTAACAGAATCATTCACATTAATTGCAGGCACTTTTAGCTCTCCGTTTTCAAGCATTTCAATTAGGCGATGGACACCAGTCGTTGTCTCCTCACTAATGCCATGAATACTATCGAGCATATTAGGGTACTTCTCATGAATCATTGCTGTTAGGTCACCCCCATCGTCAAGGATCATGTTTGCATCCCATGGTTGGCCATCACTGAGAATAGTTTGTTCTATGCACCATAAAAATTCCTCCTCAGTTTCACCTTTCCATGCGTAAACAGGAATATTAGCAGCAACCATAGCTGCTGCTGCATGATCTTGTGTTGAGAAAATATTACAACTTGACCATCTCACCTTCGCTCCCAGATCTACAAGAGTTTCCATTAGAACAGCTGTTTGAATGGTCATGTGGATGCAGCCAATAATCTTTGCCCCAGCAAGCGGTTGCTCAGAGGAATATTTCTTTCTAAGATTCATTAGGGCTGGCATTTCAGCCTCAGCTAGCTCAATTTCCTTTCTTCCAAAATCAGCCAGAGCTAAATCTGCTACTTTATAGTCATTTAGATTAATGACAGTGTTAGAAATATCAATTGAAATATCTTTTGTGGTCGATTCGCTCATAGTTATCTCCATAAAATAAATATGAGCGTCGTTTAGAATTACCGAGCCTGATGAAATGAATCAACGCAACGCTCCTCGGTTAATGGTTATATTATATCAGTTTAAGTTGCTTGCGCGATCAGTTGTTTCCCAAGAGAAATCCTTTTCAGTGCGCCCAAAATGTCCATATGCTGCAGTTTGTTGATAAATTGGTCTAATTAAATTCAACATAGAAATTAAGCCTTTAGGTCTTAAATCAAAATTTTCTCTAACCAATTTTTCAATGACATCAATGGATTTATTTTCAGTTCCAAAGGTATTCACATTTATTGAAGTGGGTTCTGCAACACCTATAGCATACGAGATTTGAACTTCACATTTACTTGCAAGTCCACTTGCAACGATATTTTTGGCAACATATCTTGCTGCGTATGCCGCACTTCTATCAACCTTAGATGGATCTTTTCCAGAAAAAGCACCACCACCATGTCTTCCCATGCCACCATAAGTATCAACTATGATTTTTCTACCAGTCAATCCAGCATCTCCAACTGGCCCACCAATGATAAATCTACCGGTTGGATTAATATGAAATTTTGTTTGCTTGGTAATCAAATTACTTGGAATGATTGGTTGAATAATTTCGTCCATCACTGACTCATAGATCTCCTTTTGAGAAATATCTTCATCATGTTGAGTTGACAAGACAATTGCGTCGATCCCAACTACTTGATCATTTTCATAAATACATGAAACCTGAGACTTGGCATCAGGTCTTAACCAGTTTAATTGACCGTTTTTCATCAATTCGGATTGTTTCTTAACAAGTCTATGTGCATATAAGATAGGAGCAGGCATTAAAACATCCGTTTCACTGCAGGCATAGCCAAACATTAAACCCTGATCTCCAGCGCCTTGTTCATGATTTTCTGCTTCATCAACTCCCATGGCGATATCTTGAGATTGCTCGCCCAAAAGATTTGTTATTGAACAGGTGGAACCATTAAAGCCCAATTTATCGTCGTTATAACCAATATTATTAATCGTTTCCCTGACAATTGATTCATAGTCTATTTTTGCATTTGTAGTTATTTCTCCAGCTAAAACTACCTGGTTATCCTTAACCAGTGTCTCTACAGCAACTCTTGAATATTTATCTTGAGAAAGAGCCGCATCCAAAATTGCATCGGATACTTGATCACAAACTTTATCAGGATGACCGCCTGAAACAGATTCAGATGTAAAAATCATTTTTATCTCCAGTTTAAACGTGTGGCCCTAGAAAGCGGTGTGTTGAATCCAGCTTTAGCTTTTTATTCCTAAATGGAAATGCTAGCAATCGGGGCAAATTAGCATTGAATATTATAATGTAATATCAATAATCTAAAAATTTAATCAAGATTAATTTTTAATGCAGCAGCACTGATAAAAGGGCTCAGCATTAGACTAAATAGCAAAATCACAATAAGCCATAATATTTGACCAGTAATCTCAAAACCGGCTTGAGACTGAGATATTGCTGAGGAAGCAAAAATTAGTATTGGGATATACAATGGTAGAATTAGCAAAGCTAATAGCATGCCGGCACTTCTGATACCAACAATTAGAGATGCTCCGATGGTTCCAATTAATGACAAACTTGGCGTACCGATTAAAAGAGTGAGCATTAAAACCTGGATGGAGTTTTCATTTAAAAATAAAAACAAACCCATCAGGGGCGATAAAAGCACTATTGGTAGTCCTGTTAATATCCAATGCGAAAATGATTTAATTAATATAACTAAAGCTGTCGAGTGGTGTGAAATAGACAGTTGCTCAAGAATACCGTTGTCAAAATCATAGTGAAATATTGTGTTTAGTGATAAAAGAACTGAGAGCATTGCTGCTACCCAAATTATTCCAGGAGCAATTTCAGAAAGAATCTTTGCTTCAGGGCTTATTGATAATGGAAAGAGAGATATAGTAACAATAAAGAATAATAAAGGGTTAATAAGGCCTGAAGGGTTTCGAATGGATATTTTTAATTCTCTTACAAGGGTTGATAGATAGATATTCATAAGACCAACTCTTTAACATTAAGCGAAGAAGTTTGATGAGAGGTAAAAAAACAAACTCCTCCATTATCACAATGGTGCTTGATAAGGCTTTCTATTAGCTCTATTCCCAAAGAGTCTAAAGCAGTAAATGGCTCATCTAAGAGCCAAATTTTTGACTTCGATAGAATTAACATAGACAAAATCACTCTTCTTTTTTGACCTGCAGAGAGATTTAAACAAAATTCGTTTTGAAAATTGGAAAGACCTAATTTTTTGAGGGCATGCAGGCTTTGTAAATTAAGATCAGTGTTATTTAATGATCTTAAGTATTCAAGGTTTTCGATCACCGTCAGGTCTACACTTATTGAGGGGTTATGCCCAAGGTAGAGAATATCTTTTTGATATTCATCTGAGTCTGAGAGAGAATCATTGAATGAGATTTGACCAGAATCAGGTTCTGACAAACCAGAAAGAATTCTTAACAGTGATGTTTTACCTTTTCCATTTGCCCCTTTGACTTGAACAATATCTGATTCTTTAGCAGTGAAATTGATATCCTTGAAAAGAAGATTAAACCCTTTTTGACAAGATAAATCTTTTATCTCAAACACAGGCATATTAGCTACCAGAATTTATACCAAGGATTTTCTTCTTCCTGTTTAGAGTCGGTGATTATGTCTTCAGTAATAGTTTCAGCAGGCAAGACACCCAATTTAGATTTATCAATTTCCTTTAAGACACCCTGGTCAAAAACTAGTCTCAAACGGTAGTTAATATTCTCTTTCTTGTGATAGATTGAGAAGTTTATATAATCCCACTGATTCGCGTGAAATGGGTCAATGATTGCAGGTGATCCAATTAAATCCTTAACCTCTTTTTCAGACATCCCAATCGCTAACTGAGAGACCTTCTTTTCAGTAAGTATAGAACCCTGTTTAATATCCTCACGGTATGTCTCGGGAAGAGATATATCAGGAATGATATCTGGCATTTCTGGAAGGTCTGGTAATTCAGGTAAATATGAGCATGATTGCAGCATGACAATGGTTAGCGCAAGGGAACTATATTTGTGCATTAATGATTTTTATATAAAATGTTATAAATATTTTACATTGGTTAATCTATGGATGCCCATGATTTAAAAAGTGCTGGATTAAGGGTTACCTCTCCCAGACTTAAAATTCTCGAAGTGCTTGAAAGTAGCGATAATCATCATCTGAGCGCAGAAGATATCTACAAGTTGCTTATCTCACAAAATATTGAAGTTGGTATTGCCACAATCTACCGTGTACTAACTCAATTTGAAGAAGCGGGAATGGTTAATAAGTTAAATTTTGATAATGGACAGAGCGTTTTTGAGTTGTCAAATGTTGAACATCATGATCATCTAGTTTGTATTAAATGCGGCAAGATTGATGAATTTACCGATGAAATTATTGAAAAGCACCAAAATAAGGTTGCTGAAAAATATGGGTATCAATTAACCGATCATTGTTTGTATCTCTACGGTCTTTGCGAAAAATGCCAAAAACTCTAAAGTAGGCTACATGGAAGATCTTATTTACAGAGTTATTTTAGCAGGAGTTGGTGTTGCAATCATTGCCGGAATTCTAGGGTGTTTTGTCATTTGGAAAAGAATGAGTTATTTCTCAGAATCTATTTCTCACTCCGCTCTTTTAGGTGTTGCATTGGGAGTTGCTTCAGGGTTTGGACTGCAAAGTGGTCTTTTAATTACTGCAGTCATATTTGCTGTCATTATTGCCTACATGCAGAATCAAGATTATTTTTCCAATGATGCAATTTTAGGTATTTTCTCTCATATTGCTTTATCTCTGGGTGTAATTGTTCTCAGTCTTCAAGGAGATAGAACCGATTATTTTTCTTTGCTTTTTGGCGATATTTTGTCTGTCAATCAAGGAGAAATAGTGTGGATTTATGCAATTCTTATTTCTATCGTTTCAGTCATGATTATCTTTTGGGATAAATTGTTATTTGTGACCTTAAATGCCTGTCTAGCCAAGGCAGAAGGAATTCAAACTTTTATTTTTCAAACTTTGATCATGATAATGATTGCCATGACTGTTTCAGTAAGTGTTCAGATTGTTGGGGTGCTTTTGATTACATCCATGTTATTAATTCCTCCTGCAATTGGACGCGTTTTTTCAGATGCTCCCTTAAAGATGATGATCTTCTCTGCATTCTTTGCAATATTAGCCGTGATTATAGGTGTCATTATCTCTTTAAATTATGACATTGCTACAGGACCTGCAATTGTTGTTGTTTTAGGGGTGTTGTTTATTTTTTCTCAGCTTTTTAGGCAAGACAATTAAACAATACTTTCGTTGAGTTCGGCCAATTGTTCCATTTGGTGTTCAACAATTAGAGGTTCAATCACTGATGACAAATCACCCTCCATAACCTCAGCCAATTTGTATAAAGTTAAGTTAATACGATGGTCTGTAATTCTTCCCTGGGGATAGTTATAAGTTCTGATTCTCTGTGAACGATCGCCACTTCCAACCAGTGCTTTTCTTGTTGAGGCCTGTTCCATTTGTTGTTTTCTTTGTTGCTCGTCAAGAATCCTTGAGGCGAGAACAGAAAGAGCTTGTGCTTTATTTTTGTGCTGTGATCTTCCATCCTGGCATTCTACAACTGTTCCAGTTGGGATATGAGTAACCCTAACTGCTGAATCAGTCTTATTGACATGTTGTCCACCAGCTCCAGAGGCTCTGAAGGTATCAACTCGAATGTCATTCATATCAATATTGACCTCTTCAATGGTTTCTACTTCAGGCATGATAGCAACCGTACAAGCAGAAGTGTGAACTCTGCCTTGGGATTCTGTCTCAGGAACTCTTTGAACTCTGTGAGCTCCAGATTCAAACTTGAGTTTAGAAAACACATTTTCACCAGTGATTTTGACAATCAGTTCTTTATAACCTCCATGTTCACCCATGCTAGAACTCATAATTTCTAAAGACCATTTCATACTTTCACAATAACGAGAATACATTCTGTAAAGGTCACCGGCAAAGATAGATGCCTCATCACCACCAGTTCCAGCTCTTATTTCTAGAATAATATTCCTGGTGTCATTAGGATCTTTTGGAAGGAGCGCTTTTTTGAGTTCAATTTCTAAGTCTTCAATTAATTTTTTTGAAGATTCAATTTCATCTTTGGCCATCTCAATTAAATCTGTATCGCTCTCATGAGCAATTATGTCTTGAGCAGAAATAATGTCATCATTAGTTGATTGAAAGATTTTAAATTTTTCAACAACTGGCGTTAATTGTGAATGCTCTATAGAGAGTTTTTTATATTTTTCTTGATCTGAAACAACAGAAGGATCCGATAAAAGGGCTTCAACCTCTTCTAGACGCAAAACTAATTGTTGTAATTTTTTAATTAATGACTCATTCATTTTTTATTTTTCGGGACACAATTTACGCAATTCTCTAATTGCGTTTGATCGACTTTTTTAATATTTTGAACTGAGGAGTGAAGAAGCTTGTTAGTTAACTGATCACCAAGTCTTTTGATAATTTTCTCAGGATCTTGACCTTTATTAAGGTCATCAATTGCTTTGGAGACAATACTACTCTTAAGACTATGAGCACTGATAGTGAAATCTTGAACTACTATCTCATTAGGTTGAGTCTCAAGCCAATGAGAGAACTTAGTATTCTCCTCATGGATAATTTCTATTGCAATGTTTTTCTCTTGCTCACGGGTGTGAATATTTTCTTTAACAACGTCTTGAAGATCATCTAAGGTATATAAAAATACATCCTTAAGTTCATTAACTTCAGATTCAATATCCCTGGGTATAGCGATATCAACCATAAACATAGGCTTATGTTTTCTAATCTTAAGAGCACTTTCTATCATTCCCTTACCGATAATTGGTAAAGAAGCCGCTGTTGAAGAAATTAGAATATCAGCTTGGGGAATATAATCCGATAAATTTTTAAGACTGATTCCTGTAGCGCCAAAATCTTTAGCAATTTTTTTAGCATTTTCTATGGTCCTATTGGCAATGATGATTTTTTTGATACCTTTTTCTTTGAGATGTCTAGTACATAAATCAATCATTTCTCCTGCGCCAACTAATAAAGCAGTTTGTTCTGATAAATCGGCAAAAATTCTCTCACTGAGTTTCACTGCACAATATGCAACCGAGATTGGAGACGAACCTATTTCAGTATCAGTTCTTACTTTCTTTGCGGTAGAAAAGGCGTGTTGAAATAACTTTTCAAGATGTTTGTTGAGAGTGCCTGCATCTTTGGCAATATGGTAAGCATCTTTAATTTGTCCAAGTATTTGTGGCTCTCCCATAACCATAGAGTCTAAACCAGTCGCAACTTCGCATATCTTATTAACAGCATCATCGCCTTCAAAATAACTCAGATAAGGTTTCAGTTCTGAATAGTCAATTTGATGAGTTTTTGCAAGAAATGTGCCCAATGTTTCTTTTGTAGATTCGTTCTCACTAACAACGTATAGTTCAGATCTATTGCAGGTGGACAAAATAGAACAAGCTTTAATTCCGTTTTCAGTTTTGAGGTTTTCAAGGGACTGAGGAATTTCTTTTGATGTGAAAGCAACTTTTTCTCTAACTTCTACAGGGGCAAGCTGATGATTTACGCTAAGGATCGCAAATTTTTGCATAAAGAGTTTAGAGAGTAAATTAAACGCATAATTATACAATGCAAGACTTAATAATGTTTACGACCAAATAATGGATTAATTTCTAAATAATATTCCCAAAAATATCTTTAGATATAAAATGATTCTAGATGATCGAAGAAGACTCAATAACCAGTTCTAATTCTCTTCCAGAAGAAGAAATAACAATGGTCTCTGTCAGGCCTGATTCCTTTAAAAGTTACATTGGACAGGAAGAAGTTGTTTCTCAAATGTCATTATTTATCAAAGCAGCTTTAACCAGAGCTGAAGCTCTTGACCATACCTTAATCTATGGCCCTCCTGGTCTTGGAAAGACAACACTTGCTAATGTCATTGCTAAAGAAATGGGGGCAAATATTATTCAAAGCTCAGGCCCTGTTCTAGAGAGGTCTGGAGATTTAGCGGCAATTTTGACCAAACTTGAAGAGGGGGATATTTTATTTATAGACGAGATACATCGTCTGAATCCTGTGGTGGAAGAAATTCTATATCCAGCTCTAGAAGATTTCAAGCTTGATATTATGGTGGGAGAGGGTGTAGCTGCCCATTCTGTTCAAATTAACTTACCCAGATTTACCCTCATTGGTGCGACCACTCGCGCAGGTATGTTGACTTCACCTCTGAGAGATCGATTCGGAATAGTCCAAAGATTAGAATTTTATTCTCATCAATCATTACAAGAAATTGTTTTAAGGTCCGCAGGTCTTTTGAATATAAAAATTGAACAAGAAGGAGCCTCAGAGATAGCCAAAAGATCAAGGGGAACCCCTAGAATTGCTAATAGACTCTTGAGAAGAGTAAGAGATTTTGCGGATGTTAAAACGAGTGGTTTGATAAATTTTGATATTTCAAATGAAGCGCTTAAGTCTCTTCAGGTGGATCATCTTGGTCTAGAAAAATTAGACAGAGACTACCTTGAGCTCATTGCCAAGAAATTCTCTGGCGGTCCTGTTGGACTTGATACTATTGCAACAGCTATTGGCGAAGAACGAGGCACTATTGAGGATATGATTGAACCGTATCTAATTCAGCAAGGCTTAATACAAAGAACTCCTAGAGGACGTTGTCTAACCTCAGATGCATTCAATCATCTTGGAATTGCTCCCAATGTAAAAAATAAAGATCTTTTTTCTGGATGAGTAACCTAGAAGTTAGAATTTATTACGAAGATACTGATAGCGAGGGGGTGGTTTATTATGCGAATTATCTTAAATTTTTAGAAAGAGGTAGAACTGAATTTTTACGTGAACTTGGTTTTGATCTTGAGGAAATAAAAAATGTATTTAGTTTAATTTTTGCAGTTAAGTCAGTAAATGCAGAATATATATCACCCGCTCGATTAAATGATTTAATTTTGGTTAATACCCAGATAAAAAAATATGGGAAAGCTAGTATCGAATTTGACCAGATGATTTATAGTGGAAATGATAATAAGGTATTATTTAAAAGCCTTGTGAAAGTAGTTTCTCTTCATTCAGAGAAATTCAAACCACTACCACTACCAATCAAAATTTTGGAGAAACTAAATGGATAGTCTTAGTATTTTTAGTTTAATAATTGAAGCAGGAATTGTTGTTCAGTTTGTAATGCTGGTGTTGGTGCTTATGTCAATTTATTCATGGACATTAATTCTTTCGAAGAAAAAAGTTCTTCTTGATGCTCAGAATGATCATAAAAAATTCTACACAAAATACATTTCTGGTCAGGATTTGTCTGATTTACATGTTGCAATCCCAAAGGTAAGATCTGCCAGGTCCTCTATGGAGTCAATTTTTGGAGCAGGATATGAAGAGTTCTCTCTCAATAAAGCTAAAACATCTCAGGATAAGATTAATAATGCTGAGAGAGCCTTTCGTTCAATGAACAATACGATGAATGATGAACTGGATGTTCACTACAGAGGGTTAAGTATTCTAGCTATGATTGCCTCTTCTAGTCCTTACATTGGTCTTTTTGGAACAGTTTGGGGAATTATGCATTCTTTCATTGGGCTTGCCTCTGTGAAGCAGGCAACTATTGCCATTGTAGCTCCAGGAATTGCTGAGGCGCTCATTGCAACTGCTTTTGGCTTATTTGCTGCAATCCCCGCAACAATGGCCTACAACAGACTTTCAAGTCAAGTTGAGAGTATTGGAAATAAATATTCATCGTTTATTGAGGAGCTTTTTGTTAGTTTCCAGAGATAGCCTAATATGATTTCACCACCCAGAAGAATTAGACATCGACCTGACGCACAAATCAATATTGTGCCGTATATCGATGTTATGTTGGTTTTGCTGGTAATTTTTATGATGACAACTCCAATCATTGAGCAAGGAGTTGAGGTTGATCTTCCTCAGGCAGATGCAAAAATGGTGGATTTTTCAGAGCAGCAACCTACTGTCATTTCAATTGATAAAGATGGAAGATACTATATCAATTCTGTCGATCAAGAAAATGCGAATATTGCCAATGGCGAACAATTGCCGCTATCTAGAATAGCAGGAAGAGTTAGAGCAAGATTAGAAGTTTTTCCTGCTATGCAAGTTTTTGTCAGGGGAGATAGAGATGTTGCATATGGTTCGGTAGTTAATTTGATGGCGTTCTTGAAAAATAATGGTGTTGAGAAAGTTGGAATAATTACTGAATCACCTAGCAATTAAGTTCAATGGATTTTAGAAATAAAATTAAACTTCCTAAGATAGCAAAAAAGCATCCGATTGCTTTTTGGACTGCTGTTATTTTTCACTTAGTTCTTATTATCCTACTAATGTTTTCCAGCATTCAAAAATGGGAAATACCTAAAGAACAAAAAAACACCAATCAAATCCCAAGGGCTGTCACTGTTGATTTGACAGAAATCAATAAAGAAAAGCAGCGAATGATAGACCTTAAAAACAAACGAAAAAATGAACTACAAAGGGAAGAGGCAAGAGTTAAAGAGCTTAGAAAAGCCGAAAAAAAATTAGAGAATGAGAGATACAAAGAACAACAAAGATTAAAGAAACTCAAGAAGCAAAAAGCAGAAGAAGAAAAGAAGAAATCAAAGCTTGAGAAAGAAAGGAAAATCGCAGAAAAAAAAGCAAAAGAGGCTGAAAAGAAAAAGAGGCTAGCTGAGAAAAAAGCAAAAGAACTCGAAGCTAAAGCTGAAGAAGAAAAGAAGAAAAAGCAAGAACTGGAAAAGAAAAGGATCGCTGAACAAAAGAAGTTTGACAAAGAGCAATCTAAAAGAGCACTTACAAGAGAGATTCAGGATGAAGAGGATCAAGAGAGGCTCTTGGCAAGAGAGAATATGTTGAACAATCTTAAGTCAAGCTATATTAATCAAATTGCTGCTAGGGTGAGAGATAACTGGGTTTATCAGGGCGCAAAAGACGACTGGGGATGTGATGTCTATATTCTTCAAGATGAAGATGGGAAGGTGCAAAGTGTGAATATCCAATCGTGTAAAATCGACAACAACAGCAAAGCAAAATCTTTTAAAAACTCAATAGAAAGGGCAGTTTACAAAGCATCACCTCTTCCTGGGGCCCCTGATGGTGCAGTTTTTGACAGAGAATTATTATTCTTTTTTAGAGTGAATTAATGGCATTACAAAAACTAAATCAAGACGAAGAGATCCATCTAACATTTACAGTGAGTCAAATTCTTGAAAACTGGGTGTTAGACGATAATATCCAGCTTTCACTTTTGGGTCTTGAAGATAAAATTAAACCCAGACACTTATATAAATATCGTAATGGAGATATTTCTTTTGAGTTCGATCAAAATTTAATTACCCGATCAACTATGATTTTAGGTATTCATGAATCTTTAGGGACAACTTACCCCTCTAATCGTGATTATGGAGCAATTTGGTTGAAAAGACCGGTTAAAAAATTTAAACATAAGACCCCTTTAGAGCTGATGCTAAGTGGCGAAACAGGAATGAGAAGGGTTTGGTACTTTCTAGATTGTACTCAAACTTGGCAGGATTAGAATATGTCAGAAATTGTGAACGATATACAATCTCAGCTTGAACAGATTTCAGTCTTAAAAGTAAGAACTAATAAAACTGAATTAATTGAAAAAGAGCTTCCAAAGATCATTAAGAATCTAACCGCAAAAAATCATCCCAATGCTCCGGTAGTCATTGAAATCGAAGATAAGCATTTTCAGGCAAATGATCTAGCTGTGGTGGTTGAGCTATTAACACAAAATAATCTTGTTGCAATTGGTTTAAGATCATCAAAACAAGAACTATTGGATTTTGCTCAATTTTCTGGATTGGCTATTTTCAAAGACTCACCACAAGCTTCAAAGATCGTTGAAGAAAAGAAAGTCAAAACCTCGATAAGTCCATCAGTGTCAATTAATAAGGTCACAACGTATAGTGAAGTTGTAGAGAAGAATAAACAAATATATTCTGATAATGGTGACTTGGCAATACTCAATCAGGTAGAGAAAAATGCTGAACTCATTGCTTTAAATAGTGTTTCTGTTTTCGGTAAATGCTCGGGTAAAATCTATGCTGGCATCAAAGGTAATAAGAGTTCGCTGGTCTATGTAAAACAGTTCAATGCTCAGCTTGTCTCTATTGCCGGTGTTTATAAAATATTTGATAAGGTCCCAGAGAAATTTATCAATCAAGAAGTTTATATTGACCTCTACCGTGGAAAGTTAAGATTTAGAAAGACTTAAAATGACTAATAATTTTTTGTTCGAATTAGGCACTGAGGAACTGCCTCCAAAAATGTTGCCAAAGCTCTCAAGTGATCTTGAGGTCGCTATCACAGAGGAGTTAAATTCTAAGAATTTAAACTACCGTTCTATTCTATCTTTTGCCACTCCTAGAAGACTAGCTTTTTTGATAAAAGACATCTCAACTCAGCAAGATGATATAAGTATTGAGAAAAGAGGTCCCAGGGTTGGGTCTCCCGAAAATGCTGTTCAGGGTTTTGCTAAATCATGCGGGGTTGATATTGCTGGGCTTCAGAAACAATCTTTTAATGATTCTGAATATTTTTTCTATTCGGAGCAAAGAAAAGGTCAGAAAACTGTCAATTTATTAGATGAAATTATTAACAATGCCTTCAAGAAAATACATCTAGCTAAGCCAATGCGTTGGGGAAATTCTGATCATTATTTTGTGCGTCCTGCTCATTGGATAGTTGCATTAATGGGGAGTGAGATTGTTGATGTTTCCATAATGGGTATTCAATCTTCGAATAAAACTAGAGGTCATAGATTCATGCGCGAGCAGAACATTGAAATTGACTCTGCTATAAATTACCAAGGTCTGCTTTTAAAGAAGGCAAATATTGAAGTTGACTTTCAAGCCAGAAAATCTTTAATCAAGGATCAGATAGAGAAAGTGGCCAAGGATAATAACTCAAACGTTGTCATCAATGAATCACTTCTAGATGAGGTCACCGCCCTTGTTGAGACTCCAAAGGCATTCATTGGTCGATTTGCTGAGAAGTTCTTGGATGTGCCTAAAGAGGTGCTTGTATCGGCAATGACATCTCATCAAAAATATTTCCATGCAATTAGCGATAAGGGAAATCTGTTACCAGTTTTTATTGCAGTGTCTAATATTGACAATGCCGATATATCCAATGTTGTAGAGGGAAATGAGAGAGTAATTAAACCCAGATTAAATGATGCAGAATTCTTTTGGAATAAAGATAGAGAAACTACTCTGGAATTCAAAGGAGCGAAACTAGAAGACGTTCTATTTATGAAATCATTAGGGTCAGTTGGCGATAAAACTAGAAGAATTGTATCTTTGTCAGAGAAGATTTCTCTAGATTTTGATGCAAATAAAAAATTAGCTACTCGAGCCGCACAATTATGTAAATCTGATTTGGTTTCAGACATGGTTGGTGAATTTGCAGATCTTCAAGGAATTATGGGTGGATATTATGCAGACCATGATGGCGAGAGTCAGCAAGTGAGTAAAGCGATTAAAGAACACTATCAACCCAGATTCTCTGGTGACACAATTCCATCTTCAAAGGAGGGTAGGGTAGTTGCAGTTGCTGATAAGCTGGATTCAATTACAGGAATTTTTGGCATTGGTCAGGGTCCTACTGGATCTAAAGATCCATATGCGCTTAGAAGACAAGCATTGGGCCTCATGAGAATTGTTCTAGAGTCAAATTCTGAGATGAATATAAAAGATATTATTCATTACTCATTGAATCTTCATAATGAAGCAGTTGATAAGAATTTAAGTGATGATATTTATCTTTTTATGATGGATAGGTTGAAAGCTTATTACAAGGAACAGGGTGTTAGTTTAAGAGCATTTGATGCTGTAATGGCTGTAGAGCCCGATTCAACATATGATTTCAATAACAGAGTTATAGCGTTAAATAATTTTGCTAATGATGAGAATTTTATATCCCTAGTTGAGATCAATAAACGTATAGCCAATATTCTTAAAGATGAAAGTGGTATTGGTACAGATGTTGAAAAATCAATTCTTCAAGAAGAGGCAGAGATAAGTTTATTCGATCAGGCTCAGAAAGCTGAAAAATCACTCTTAAGTAGCCAAGATTACACTTCTAGCATTTCTGCATTATTAGAACTTAAATCAACCATCGATGCATTTTTTAATGACGTTATGGTTAATACCGATAATCCAGAATTAAGAAATTCAAGACTTAAGTTAATCAATTGGGTCAGAAGCCTTTTTCTATCCATTGGCGATATTTCTCGATTGGCATAGATCATGAAAGCTCTCATTCAAAGAGTGGACAGTTCATCAGTTACAGTAAACAATAAAACAGTGGGAAGTATTGGCTATGGAATGTTAGTTTTATTGGGCATTGAAAAAAAAGATACTGTGGATAATTTGGAGAAAATGATTCAAAGAATTATTAACTTTAGAATGTTTTCTGATGCTGATGATAAGATGAATTTATCCATCAATGCAATTAATGGAGAAATCTTATTAGTTTCTCAATTTACACTCGCGGCTGACACCAATGCTGGCAAAAGACCTAGTTTCTCGTCTGCGATGGAGCCCAAAAGAGCAAAGGAGATGTACGATCTTTTTGCAGAAAAATTGAAAAAAGAGGTCAATAGGGTTGAAACGGGTAAATTTGGTGCAGATTCAAAAGTTTCATTGGTTAATGATGGACCTGTGACATTCATGTTGTCATGCTAGAAAATATCTTTGAATTGGCCAATCAATATCAGGACTATTTAATTTGGTTAGGAATAGCCTCGAGCATCCTATTTATAGTTGGAATTATTACAACCCCTTTTCTAATGGGGATGATTCCTGAGGATTATTTTGCCGATAGGGAGAAATATAAATTAAAAATCCAAGGACCAATGCATTTAATCTGGGTAGTGATTAGGTCTATATTTGGCTTTATTCTCTTGTTAGCAGGAGTAATTATGCTCTTTACTCCAGGACAAGGCATTCTATCAATTGTATTAGGAATTTTTTTGATGGAATTTCCTGGAAAACAAAAATTAGAATACAAAATGATTCAACATGATTCAACTTTCAATGCAATTAATTGGCTAAGATCTAAAGCTGGCAAGGACGCCTTAAGACGATGAAGGAAGGGAGAATCCTTGGTTTAGTAATTTTCCTGACATTTTTTATCCTAAGTGTTTTTTACTTAAGTACAAGGAATAACCCAATCCCAGATGATCAAACGCTTCCCTGGCAAAGTAAAGTTAATGCTTCTGGACAAACTGAAATATACAATTTGGTTATTGGTTCTTCATCATTCCAAGACGCCATTAGAACTTTTGGCAAGGATCTCGAAGTATCTTTATTTAAGAATCAAGATGAGTCATTTCAGCTTGAAGCTTTTTACAACAACTTAGAAATTGCTCAAATTAGAGGTCAGTTAATTGTTGAATTATTAATGAGTGAGAACCAACTGAGTTTTCTTCAAAATAATATTAAATCTTCAGAAAAGTTGCCAACGGGTAATGAGAAATTTGAATTGAACTTATTTGCAAAGTCTAGCCTAAGAAATTTAATGATAAAAAAGATTGTTTTTATACCCAAAACAGATATTGCGCCCAGTACCATAATTGATCGTTTTGGCAAGGCAGATAAAATTTCATCTGATGCTCAAGGAGTTGAGTACTGGATATATCAAGAAAAAGGCCTTAGAATTATCTACAATGCAAACGGTAAAGAAATGATGGAGTATTCCAACTTATGATGCAACTATACGGAATTCCAAATTGTGACACTATCAAAAAGACTCTAAAGTTCCTAGATCAAAAGGGGGTTGCATATGAGTTTATCAACTACCGCGAGCAACCACTGAGCAACGAGCTTCTTTCCAAGGTAATTAATGCAGTTGGTCTAGAGAATCTAATAAATAAA
>Ga0255783_10001793_pt1 | contig 22377 bp, 20 predicted proteins | sample 011ome_22_FD_179981 | JGI IMG/M metagenome (GOLD analysis project Ga0255783, IMG submission 179981) | Coastal salt marsh microbial communities from the Groves Creek Marsh, Skidaway Island, Georgia - 011507BT metaG (version 2) | ecosystem: Environmental > Aquatic > Marine > Intertidal zone >... | reverse complement strand
ATTTTGAGGGGACCGCCGAACGTTTTATCGATCATGACGGAATTGATCTGGAGACACCGAAAGGTATCCGTGTCAGGGTGACAAAAACCGGTAGGTCAATCACATTCGATTTTTCAGACTCCGATCCGCAAGGAACGGGGCCTATCAATGTAAGACCGCACCTCGTAAAAGCAGCGTGCTCCTATGTGATGATTGCTATCACAGGAATCGATACCCCCGTGAATCAAGGTGTTTTTGACTGCTTTAAACTTGAAACTTGTGAAGGCACGGTAGTCGATCCCTTTTTCCCAGCACCGGTTAATACCTATAACCCGGCTCTACACGCCATTATTGAGTCGATTTTTGCGGCCTTTGGCGAAAGTGTCCCTCAATTTGCCAGGGCAGACGGCGGTGGAGGACGTGCGATGACCCTTGCTCATTTCATCGATAGGAAGACTCTAATTCAGTATGAGCTATTCGCCGGTGGTGTTGGTGCAATGCAGGATTATGATGGAGAGAATGGTTGTCACTGCAATCAGACTAATGGGAAGGTGACTTCGATTGAGATGCTTGAAACTGAGTTTCCGATTCGGGTAGAGCAGTTCAAGGTGCTAAAAAATTCCGGAGGTAAGGGTCAGTTCCAAGGCGGATGCGGGTTCATTAGGACATACAAGATTCTTGATGGGGTAACGTCTGTCACATTGCGGTCCAGTAAACATGGTATTCAACCTTTGGGAGTGAACGGTGGTGGTGACGCCCAAGGCGGATTCTGTGAGATTGAAGTCTCTAGAACAACAACTAGGCTGGCCTCAATGCAGTCGGGCGTCACGCTAAAGCCCGGAGATAGATTGACCTTGGGGACGCCAGGTGGTGGCGGTTATGGAACGGTCTGATCACATATTCAGCAGTAGCTTAATGCCGAGGACTGCTAGGATCGACTGGATAACCTTTTCGAATTGGGTCTGTGATACGTGTGCCCCAATCTTTTGCCCGAGAATCATCCCAAGAGCGAGTGGGATAAGCGTCAATGAGCTGGCAAAAGCGAGTTCCCACGTCATGAGATTAGCTAGACTGAGCCATATAAACTGCCCACTACCCATCGCGATAAAGTAGGCACTAATCCCAAAGATAAATGACTCTCTGACTAAATTGATTGCACTCATGTACATCATGATGACTGGGGCAGATACCCCGGTCGTTCCGCCAGCAAGTCCAGCGAAAAAGCCCATGGGAGCAGCTAGAAGACGTGCCTTCTTATTGCTCAGAATTAGTGGCTGCCACCGTCGGATCGCGATGTAGCCGATCACTATCAGCCCTAAAATTTTAGATAGCATCCCAGGATCGACTTTGAGTAATACAAGCACTCCGATACCTGATCCGACAACTGAGGCTAAACAGAGTGCTACTAGCGAAAATGGTCTTGTCCAAGACTCTTTATATTTCCATACCTGGTAGAAATTGGGTACCACGCTAGGTATCGCAATCAGAATAATTGCAAGCGTGATGTCAGTGACAGATGCGATGACAGGTACTGCGATAATAGGGACCCCGACGCCCGAGATTCCCTTACAAAGACCACCGAAGACGAAGGCGCCAATAATTATCAAAAGTTCGAGGTAGCTAAGGTCTGGGATCATATTCGCAGTCGATTCAAATAAAACACGAGTTTAGCGTGGCCGCCAGCGACCGTTTCGAAACAATGATTTAACGGGTCCCATACAATCTTGGATTAGATGGCGATGCTCGTCTCTCACAAATCGAGATCTTTCAGTCTGTTCAACCCCTAGTTGTCTCTGTATTTGATGGGTTTATTCCTGGGGATTTTTTTTACGTCGGCTTGTCTCTTAGTAAAAAATTTAGTCGCAGGGTAAAAGTCCTTGAATGTCCGGTGATTGACATACTGCGTCGGCGAATGAAGTATCCGAGTTAATACAAATAACAAGATAAAAGGACCATTTCATATGACCACCGTATTTGAGGGCAAAATGCTCATCGATGGTGAGCTCGTCGAGTCTGTTTCAGGTGAGCGATTCGACAGTGTAAATCCAGTAAATGAGGAGCTAATAGGTACTGTCCCTAGAGCGAACGCAGACGACGTCGAGAAGGCCTATCAGGCCGCAAAGCGCGCTCAGGCGGAGTGGGCTGAGACCGATATGGGTCACCGTATTAAGGTCATGAATGAATTCGCTCGTGATCTTGATTCCCGAAAGGAGGAGATCGCTGATCTTGAGGTTCGAGATACAGGAAACACGATCGGACCGATGAGGCAGGATGTGGTCACGGCGGCTGATCGGATTCGTTTGTATGCAGGTCTCGGGTATGAGCTAAAAGGTGAAACAATTCCTGCGACGGCCTCGGGTATGCACATTACGGTACGTGAACCTTACGGGGTCGTTGGCCGTATCATCCCTTTCAATCATCCGATCGGTTTTGCCGCATCGCGACTGGCGCCAGCACTTGTTGCGGGGAACTCGATATTGATTAAGCCCCCTGAGCAAAGCCCACTATCCGCGTGCATCCTTGCCGAGATGTGCAGAGAACACTTTCCCGCCGGTCTGGTTAATATTTTGACAGGGGAAGGAGCAACAGGCGAAGCGATCGTGAAACATCCATACATCAAAAGAATCGCGTTTATCGGATCTGTCCCCACCGGGATGAAAATTCAAAACGCGGCATCTGAGGTGGCAGTCAAAAATGTCTCTTTGGAACTAGGAGGAAAAAATCCACTGATCGCTTGCCCCGACGCAGATATTGATGAAGTTGCAACCGCTGCGATCCGGGGCATGAACTTTGCGTGGCAAGGGCAGTCATGTGGCTCAACCAGTCGCATCCTGCTACACGAAAGCCTACACGACGCTGTTGTAGCGAAAATGGTCGAGAAACTTAGGGCGATCCGGATCGGCGATCCACTTGATCCGGACGTCAATATGGGACCCATGAATTCTAAGAAACAATATGATCGGGTCATGATGCTGATTCAAGAAGCCAAAGATCAGGGCGCCGAGTGCTTGGTTGGGGGTGGTCGACCAAGTGGCCCTGAGTTCGAACGAGGCTACTGGGTTCAGCCGACACTTTTCCGAGGCGTGAATACGTCTATGAATATTGCCAAGACCGAAGTATTTGGGCCGGTGGTTAGTGTCTTTAAGTGGTCCGGACTCGACGAGGCCCTGGAGATTGCCAACGATGTTGATTATGGATTGACCGCCTCGATCTATACCAACGATTTCGCGACAGCCATGTACTTGTCTCGTAAAGTCAACGTTGGTTATGTGTGGATCAACGGAACAAACACACATTTCAGGAACGTACCGTACGGTGGATTTAAGAATAGCGGTGTTGGAAGGGAGGAAGGTTTGGACGAGCTCCTTAGTTACACGGAGCTAAAGGCAATTAACTGGAACCCTCAAACTTCGGCTGCACCAGGGTCAGCATGGAGGCAAAAATGAGCGGCAAGAAATTCTTAACGGAGATCGATCGTCCAAATAATATTGATAAGGATGTCCGATACGGTAGTGATGTGGCAGCTCAGATGCTTCGTCGCCTAGGCATCGATTACATCGCCCTGAATCCTGGAGCGAGCTATCGTGGGCTTCATGACAGTCTGGTTAATCATCTTGGTAATCATCAGCCAGAGATGCTGATGTGTCTGCATGAGGAGCATGCGGTTGCCATTGCTCAAGGCTTTGCAAAAGCGGGCGGTGAGCCGATGGCAGTCGCGTTACACAGTAACGTTGGGTTAATGCATGGAACCATGGCTATCTTCAATGCCTGGTGCGACAGACAGCCAATGCTGATCATGGGTGCAACTGGTCCAGTCGATTCTGCCTTACGTCGCCCGTGGATCGATTGGCTGCATACCGCCCAAGATCAGGGTGCTTTGATTCGTAATTTCGTAAAATATGACGATCAGCCAGGCTCAGCCGATGCGATCCCGGAGTCGATGATGCGGGCATGGCAACAAGCGGCCACTTCGCCTAAAGGGCCTACATACGTGTGTCTTGATGCAGCGATTCAGGAAAACGAATTAGAAGGGAAGTTTGAATTCCCCAATGTTGAACGCTTTCTGCCGGCACCAGCGGTCGGGCCTAGCCGTGAATCACTGTCTCAATTGACAGCACTAATACAAGATGCGCTCCAACCAGTGTTTTTGATCGGTAAATGTAATTTTGAAGAACAGGATTGGGTTAATCGTATTTCTTTAGTTGAGCAGACCAAAGGAAAAATGTTGACTGATCTCAAAACTCATTCAGTTGTACCAACGAATCATCCTAGGCACGTAGGTGAGCCGTTCAACAAACTGGGAAAATCCGGCAGGGAGGCGATTCAGCGAGCAGACTTGATTGTAAGTTTAGGGTGGGTCGATTTGGGAGGTGTTTTGCGTCAAGCACTTGGAGCCAATCCGGTCACCGCTAAAGTTGTGCATGTGAACCAGGACATGCACTTACACAATGGTTGGGGACGTGAGACGTTCCAACTGCCACCGACCGATCTTTTAATTGTGGCCGATCCCGACGAAACTGTCCGAGAGTTAATCGGAGAGCTTGGGATTCATCCTAAGCTGGGCGAGAATTTGGAGAGTGTTCCCGAGTTCCCTGGATTTGGTGGCCATTTGAATCTGGTGGATGTTGCTCGCGAGCTTTTGACTGCTGTCGGATCACAGAAGGTGAGCTTCGCTTCGCTCGCCCGCGCTTGGCCGACGAAGTATTGGCCGTTTAGTGATCCTCTGTCATATCTTGGTAAAGACGGTGGAGGCGGCGTAGGCTCGGGTCCAGGTCTGTGCGTTGGTGCGGCACTGAAACTCAAGGATTCAGACCGTCTCGTCGTCGGTGTGATCGGTGACGGCGACTGTATGATGGGTGTCAATGCGTTCTGGACCGCAGCTCGTTACAACATCCCAGTGTTAATCATCGTCGCAAATAACAGGAGCTACTACAACGACGAACTTCATCAAGAAGGGGTTGCTATTCATCGTGGTAGAGATCCGGAAAACCGTTGGGTCGGACAAACAATTGACCACCCGGCACCCAATATTTCTCAGATCGCAGACGGTCTTGGTATCGAGTCGGCTGGACCGATCACCTCAATAGAGGGCTTGAAAGAGGCACTCACTCATGGGGTTGAGGTCGTAAGAGGTGGAAAACCTTTCTTAGTTGATGTTCATATCGATCCACGTCACGGGCGTGAGTTAACCGAGTCGATGGCAGAGAGGTCGCTGGCTCAGAAGGGGTAATCATGGATGTTTCTCTCCTAGACGCGGCCGGATCGGCAATCGTCAGTATTACCGAACCATTGCGGCTTTTGTATTTACTGGTTGGAGTTCTTTTTGGTCTCGTGTTGGGGGTCATACCAGGCTTGAGTGGGTTAATAGGCCTGTCGTTGTTACTGCCATTCACCTACAGCATGGAGCCGCTAGCAGCAGTCGCTATGCTGATAGGTTTGATGTCGGTTACCACGACCTCTGACACGATTCCCGCGGTTCTTTTTGGCGTCCCAGGTACGGTTGGATCAGCTGCGACGGTCTTGGACGGTCATCCGATGGCGAAGCAAGGCAAGGCTCGTAAAGCATTTGGTGCTGCTTTTACGGCATCAGTATTGGGGGGCCTATTTGGAGCGTTCCTTTTAGGGATTAGTATTCCCATCTTACGGCCATTGATTTTAATGGTCGGGACACCCGAGCTGTTATCTTTCTGCATTTTTGGGCTGTCGTTGGTGGCGGCATTGTCTGGAGGCAACGTATTCAAGGGTGTTGCTGCAGTTGCCCTTGGATTGCTCATAGCAATGATCGGCGAGGATTCTCAAGACGGGGTGCTACGTTGGACTTTCGACACCATCTATCTGTGGGATGGGATACCAGTGGTGCCCATTGCGCTTGGTCTTTTTGCGATTCCCGAACTAGCCGATCTTTTAATTCGACGAGCAACCGTTGTTACGGAGAAGTTTCAGTCTGTCGAATCAACCCAACGCGAGGGTCTGGCCGAAGTGCTGAGGCACAAGTGGCTTATTCTTAGATGTTCATCGATTGGGGCGTTACTTGGAGCCGTTCCTGGGATCGGTGCTGCAATCATCGACTGGATTGCTTATGGTCATGCTGCCAAAACAGAGCGGGGGGCCAGTGAGACCTTCGGGAAAGGGGATGTGCGAGGAGTAATAGCGTCAGAGAGCTCAAATAACGCAAAAGAAGGCGGCGCGTTGGTACCAACGATTGCTTTTGGCGTGCCAGGATCGGCGTCGATGGCACTATTACTGGGGGCATTCACAGTGCATGGTATCGTCCCGGGTCCGGAGATGCTGTCTTCAAATCTTGGAATAACTTATGCGATTGTCTGGAGTGTTGCGATAGCGAATGTGATCGCTGCTGCAATTGTATTCGCGAGTGCTGGTCAGCTTGCAAAACTGGCTTTGGTCAGGTCTAGTTTGCTTGTACCCCTTGTTCTGGCCATTGCATTTGTCGGTGCATTTCAAGGACAAAAAGCGTGGGGTGATTTATACGTTATGATACTCGCGGGTGGATTTGGATTCATCATGAAGCGCTTGGGCTGGCCGCGCCCGCCCGTGATCTTGGGATTTGTCCTAGGCGCTCTAGTTGAGCGCTATACGTTTATCTCGGTATTGAGATATGACTTTGATTGGATGTTAAGGCCGGTCGTCGCCGTTCTTTTGGTTATCTCTCTCTATATCGTTTTCGCTGATCCAATAAAATGGGTCTTAGGTAAGTTGATGAGTCCGGAAAAGACCACTGGCGCTCTTAGATCAACTAGTCTGAATATCAATCGTCCAGATTTGGTATTTGCCGGACTGATCGCGACCATTTTTGGTTACACATATGTAACTGCGTCCGAATGGAGCGATGCTGCGTCTCTCTTTCCAGTTGTCGCCTCTGTTCTTGGTGGAATTGCTGTTCTATGTGTGGTCGTGAACAGTTTGATGGCCCAAGATGGTTTGGAGAACGACGGCAGCATAGATGGGGTAACAACTAGAGAAATGCATGTCCGAGCTCTCGGATTTTTCGGTTGGGCTATCATTTATCTCGTGTGTTCGCAGATCATAGGCATGCTGTTGTCTCTCCCGATCCTAGTGTTCGGTCTCATGTATTTCCAAGGTAAGGAAACTATCAAGTCCAGTTTGATTGGAGCTGGACTATTGTTCGTCTTTTCTTTCGGTTTATTTCACGTGATTTTGTCGGTCCCATGGCCACCTGCGATGCTAGGTGAGCTAATCCCAGAGGCTCGAGAGTATTGGATAACTAAGATTTTTTAGGAATACACCACCAGCAACAGCCGGTGGTGTAGAGGTATGTTTATTTCTTGAACATTGCTTGAAGTTCATCAACAACCGGCTTAGGGGTTGCGTAGACTGTCTTCACAGCTGCCGCAACTTGGTCCGGAGTCCGTGTGCGAATTACGAGTTTCATTTTCTTTGCGTCTTCTTGGAACACTGGATCATTAATCATATCCACAAATGCTTTACGTAGAGCTGCCAACCGATCAGTAGGGACCTCTCCATGGACGTAGAACGCTTGACCAATCTTAAGCGGTCCCTCGAGGAAATTTAGCATCTGTTTCTGAGACTCGGTCTTCATGTAGTCAGAGGCCTGAGGAACGTTCATCAGATCTGGATGGTCGTCACCCATTCTGAACACGTACTTGATCTTGCCATCTTTCACCCAATCTGGGTTCGTTGACAAGAAACCCTCATAGTAGTTGCCACGACCGTCGACTTCTCCAGCTTCCATGGCGATGTTCATTTTACCACCACTTTTATACCCTGGAATAACCTTAAGTTTTGCTCCCGTGATTTGTGACAAAAAGTAAGGATATTGATATGAACTTCCGCCGACACCTGATGAAGCAAAAGTGACTTCTTTTCCAGTCATTTTTTCAAGGCGATCTGCTTCTACCGTATTCCAAACGACACCTACATAAGGACGAACGGCGATCGAGCCAAGCCAATTAACTTTACTGAAATCAAACTGGGGTTTTTCAACGATCAAAGGCACAACCAACGATGATGGGTGGAGTTCTGCGATTACAACTCCTGATTTAGGAGCCGCGTTTTGAACGTAGTTCGCAGCTTTTTTTCCACCGCCGCCGCCGCGATCCTCGACTACGACTTCAGGGTTACCTGGAATGTGACGACCAATGTGGTTGGAGACGAGTAGTGCGTACTTGTAGATCGAGCCTCCCACTCCGGATGGAGACACCACCGACACTGTTTTTCCTTGGTAGAAATCTGAGACAGCGTCGGCATAGCTGAATGATGCAGCGCTTAGGCCCACCGCTAAGAGAGATGCCTTAAACAATTGCTTAATCATGAATATCCTCCTGATTTTTTTATTGTTAGATCAGTACAGGTTAGTTTTCTGGTGAAGTCAACTGAGAGCTATATCTATCTCAGTTTTAGCCGATATGGTTTCGCTATCACTGTGAGTCACTATCCGCTGAAACGAATTGGCTTAAACTTCAGTCATATGCTTAAGGATTTCAACATATGACGAAAATTGTATTGATTCCAGGTCTTCTCTCAGACGCCCGTGTATTCGCAGCGATTAAAAAAGGCCTTCCACATATTGATTGGTTCGATTTCGAACGCTCCGCATCGGGCTCATTGGCTCGTTGGGGCCAGGAAGTTCTCAGTGTCACAGGTGGCCCCGTGGTACTTTTTGGACACTCAATGGGTGCAAGGATTGCATTAGAATCTTGGGCGTTCGATTCGAGCCGAGTCTCAGGTCTTATTTTGGCTGACTTTGGCGTTGACGGCACTGTGACTGAGAAAGAGCGAGAGGGCAGGGATCAACGCGTTAAGAGTGCCCATGAGAATGGTATGTCCAGCCTACTGGACTCCTGGCTCAAACCAATGGTCGCGGAAGGCTTTGATGAAAATGAGAGGTTCAAGGAGCTAGAGCATATGGTCCTCAACGAAACTCCAGGTTCACACGAACAACAAATTGAGGCTCTACTAAACCGACCAAATGCTGAAACATATCTAAAAGAGATCAGGTGTCCCACACTATTGCTGGTGGGCGAAGAGGACCGCTGGAGTCCTCCAAGTCTGCACGTTGAGATTGCAGATAAGGTGACCGGTTCACAACTAGAGGTGGTCAAGCGAGCCGGTCATTTCCTCCCGTTCGAATGCCCTGATATCGTCGCAACCCTGATTGATGATTGGATTGAGCGGATTTAAACGGAAAACCCATCGCGTTCCCAGAGCCAGAGAAACACTAGGAGTGTGCGAATGATGGCCAAGCCCAACTTTGTAATGATTGTGACGGATCAGCACTGCGCCAGTTGGCTCAGTTGCGCGGGGCATCCAGTCGTGAGGACGCCAAACATCGATCGGCTTGCGAAACGAGGGGTCCGGTTTAGAGAGTTTCATACCGCGTCCCCGGTGTGTATGCCCAACCGGGCATCGATCCTAACCGGCCGCTATCCGAGCGTGCACGGATTGAAGTACAACGGATGTGCGTTGAGTAACGACGCGAGAACGTTCGTGGAGACGCTCGCCGACGCTGGGTATGAGACCGCAGCCATCGGGAAGTCACATCTGCAACCTTTTACAGGTATCCCGGCCAAACGGTTAAAGGATAAGTCGCCCGACAGGCAAGATAACGAGGCGTGGAAACATGACTTTGCTGGCCTGGACCTGGAGTGTCCGGTGCATTATGAGCCCGACGAGAGGTTCCAGTTTCCCGACTCTTACTATGGGTTCAAACACGTCGAAATGGTCACTGGGCACGGTATCGAGTGCGGTGGTCACTACCTACAGTGGTTAAGGAAGCAGACACCGGATTGGCGCCGCTTAAGAGACCCGAAAGAGCAGCTTGGGCATAACTACTCGGTGCCTCAGGCCTGTCGGACCATCATGCCGGAGGAGCTCTATCCAACTCGCTATATTGAAAACCAAACCATTGACTGGCTGAAACAAAAAAAAGAACAAACCGATCCGTTTTTTCTTTTTGTGTCGTTCCCGGACCCTCATCATCCATTTAACCCGCCAGGCAAGTACTGGGATCGTTACCAGCCCGAACAGTTCTCTCTGCAGACTCCGATATCAGCATTCAGCACACTGGCACCTCCGTTAGCGTTTGCTCACGAACGTTTCAAGGCCGGCGGGGTAGCTGACACCCCGCAAGAGGCGTTCGCGGCAACAGACCGTCAGTGTCTTGAGGCGATGGCGCTTTCGGCGGGGATGCTCGAGATGATCGACGATGCCGTGGGATCGATTGTTGATCAGCTGGAGACACAAGGATTATCAGACAACACGGTGATCCTTTTCACATCAGATCACGGCGACTACATGGGTGACGGTAACTTGCTGCTGAAGGGGCCTTGGTTACGACAAAACCTTCATCATGTGCCGATGATTTGGTCTGACCCAGCCGGGCCGCGTGGTGAGACTGAGGTGTTGGGTTCATCAATCGATTTTGCGCCCATGATCCTGGATCGCGCGGGTGTCGAGCCATACTTCGGATTGCAGGGACGTGATCTGCTGGACGATGTGGCAAACGAAAGTGGTCGGGGGTCATTGCTGATCGAGTTTAACGACAACGTACCAAGGCTTGGGCTTAGTAAGGCCGCTAGGACTCGCACTGTCTACACCAAAAATGGAAGGTTGACTGTGTTTGCTGGAGAAGGATACGGAGAGTTGTATGATAGTTGTTTGGATCCGTCGCATCTCTCCAATCTGTGGGATGAAACCGCTAGTGTCGATCTAAAGGTTACGCTTCTTGAGGAGCTATCCGTCTTGATGTCCGAGGCGATGGATGAGAGTCCTCGCTCGTTCTACCGAGCCTAGACTGACCTCTGATTGTGATCCGGGTGGTTTCGCGGTGATACCAAAGTTGCATCAGCGGTGACGGTCCGATTGAAGGTGACGTAGTATGATGCGTCCAATTTAGCGCACTGACGAGTGACTCTCGTCCGAAATAAAATCGGCATCCGAGGAAAAAGTTGATGGTTGATTTAGTCGATTTAGAGCAACCGTACCGTAACATTCCGTTCGAAGGGAAATCATTGCGGTCTAGACCCTTAGCTTCATCGATGGGTGGTGAGATCCTCGATGTTCAGTTGCACGAATTATCTGATGCTCAGTTTGAGGAACTCGCCAACGCTCTTTATCACCACAAGATGATTTATTTGAGAGATCAGAGGCTGTCTCTTGAGGATCAAGAGAGACTGACGCAACGTTTTGGAGAGTTTGGCACAGACGCCTACACTAAGGGAATGCCAGGACACCCCGAAATACAGCCCGTCGTCAAAGAGGCCACGACACGCTCAAAAATGATTTTTGGTAGCGGGTGGCATACTGATTCACCGTTTTTGGCCGAGCCTCCGTCTGTCAGTATTTTGCATGGCGTTGAGATCCCTCCCTATGGTGGTGACACGCATTGGTACAACTCTGTGTTGGCGTACGAGGCGCTTTCTCAACCAATGAAACGCATGCTCGCTCCGCTGAGAGTTCATATGTCAGCAATCAATGTGGTTAATACAATGAAAAAGTTGGCCAATGAGACGAAGAATATGACCGCGATGAGTGATATGGAGCTAGAGATCGATATCCAGTCGATGGTCGATGGTAGCTACCATCCGTTGGTTCGCAAGCACCCCGTGTCTGGCGAAATAGCGTTGTACTGCGATAGGACCTACGGAGTCGGGATCGAGGGGATGACATACCATGAAGCCAAGCCCCTTTTAGAATGGATCGTTGGCCATATTACCCAAGAGATTTTTAGTTGCAGGCTTCGTTGGGAAACGAATACCGTGGCTATATGGGACAACCGTATTTGCTTGCATAGAGCGTTTAATGACTACGACGGTTTTAGACGCGAGATGCACAGGACAACGGTCAAAGGTGAGGTGCCTATTCAGGCATTTCCCGATTAATTTAATAACAAGGAGTTGTTGTGAGCCAACCAAAAATACCCCCATTTCGCGCCGATCATGTCGGCAGTCTATTGCGTCCGGACATAGTTAAAGCTGCAAGGAAAGGTTTCTACGAAGATCAGGCGATTTCAAATGAAGAGCTAGCTTCTGCCGAGGATGAGGCTATTAGGGGCCTGGTCAAACTCCAGGAGTCGGTCGGTCTGAACGTGGTCACTGACGGCGAGGCTCGGAGAAGTTTCTGGCACTACGACTTCATGGGTGCGCTCGACGGCTTTGACCTCGAGGACCGGTCCGAGGGTGTAGCCTTCGCGGGTGTCCAGTTACGACCAGTTTTCCCGGTGGTTCATGGGGAGGTCGATTTCCCGCAAGATCATCCGATGCTCGGGCACTTCAAGTATCTGGCGGCACATACCTCGGTCACGCCAAAAATCTCGATCCCGGGGCCGAGTTGCTGTCATTTCCGTGTCGCGCCTGAGGATATCGCGCCACCCCAATACAAAGATGTTGAGGTGTATACGGCTGACCTGGCGAAGACCTACAAGAAGGCAGTAAGGGCGTTCTATGATGCTGGGTGTCGGTATCTTCAGATGGACGACATCTTCTTTGCTTATCTTTGCGACCCCAAACACCGCGCGGAGAAGGAGAATCTGGGCCAGGACCCGGATTGGCTAATCCATCGATACGCTTGGATGATGAACGAGGCCATTAAAGACCGTCCGTCTGACATGATTATCGGGATGCACATGTGTCGCGGGAATTTCCGTTCGACGCACGCTGCGGAAGGTAGTTACGACGCGGTCGCGGACGCTGTCTTTAACCAGACAGGTGTCGATGTGTTCTTTATGGAGTATGACACCGATCGGGCGGGTGGTCTTGAACCTCTGAAGTTCCTTTCCAAGGGACACCAGCGGGTAATGGCCGGCTTTATTACTACCAAGACAGGTGAGCTGGAGTCTATGGATTCCCTGAAACGGCAGTTCGAGGAGGCATCGAAATATGCCGACATGGATCAGCTAGGTATTGCACCACAGTGCGGCTTCGCGTCGACAGAGGAGGGTAACTCCATCACCGAGGACGATCAGCGACGCAAACTAGAGCTGGTTGTTAAGTGTGCTGAGGAGCTCTGGAACGACTGACGATCGTTTCTGGGTTACTCTTTCCAGGTAGGGTCCAGCTGGTCAATTTGTCTGACCAGCGCCGGCCACTCTGGGTGCCTGACCTTGGCGCCGGCCTGGGCGGCACCGCCCTCAAACTGTTCACGCGTTTTACGCATAATGTTCGGATCGATGAGATTGACTTCCCCTGCAGACATCGCACGCAACTGGACAGCAGCGTTTCTTATGAATGCATAGTGTCGAGTGAACGCCCACGCACAAGATGGGCCTGCGGTGATGAGTCCATGATTTCTGAGAACCAGTGTGTGATTTGCTTGCCCCAATGCGGCAACGATTTTTGGGGCCTCAGATCCGTCTAAAACAATTCCTTGGAAGTCATGGTATCCGGTCCGTTCGAAAAATTGGCACCCCTCCTGAGTGACCGGAATCACCTCTGTCTGGGTCGCGCACAGTGATTGAGACACGACTTCATGGGTGTGAAGCACACAATGGAGATCGTTTCTCGCCTTATGGATCGTCGAGTGGATGACGTAACCCGCCTGATTGACGGGCCACTCTGACTCGGACAAAGGGTTCCCATCAATGTCGATTTTTATGAGGTCAGACGCTCTGATTTCATCGTAGCGGACACCGAAAGGATTAATCAGGAGGTGGTCAGTGCCGGGTATCCGCAGCGTGATGTGGTTGTAGACAACAGACGTCCAGCCATACATCCCCACCATCCGGTAGCAAGCCGCGAGGTCAAGCCTTGCGTTCCATTCGTCATCACTCATCTCGGTTGGCGTTGGAGGGAGCGCCACGTCAAACCTGATCTTGTTGTTTATGACAGCGTCCATGGAGGTTCTTCCTTGAATACAGATTAGTAGGGTAACCCAATATAGTTGATAGCCAGTGCCCGTTGATAATCTTCCGATTCCATCAAGAAATCAAACTCGGCGCGCCGCATGCGGTCACTGAAAGAGTCTTGCTCGTCAAACTTGTGCAGCAGTGACGTCATCCACCAGCTGAAGCGCTCACTCTTCCATATCCTCGCGAGCGCTGTGGTTGAGTAGTTTTGTAATGCTGTTTCGTCGTCACCATCGAAATATTGAACCAATCCTTTTGACAAGTAGTAGACGTCAGAGAAGGCGAGATTTAGGCCTTTTGCTCCGGTCGGTGGAACGATATGAGCCGCGTCGCCACACAAAAATAGTCGCCGGTACTGGATCGGTTCACAGACAAAACTTCTGAGAGGTGCGATTGACTTCTCTATCGAGGGCCCAGTCTCTATATCTTTGGCGATTTGATGCGGAATCCTTGATCTAAGTGCGTCCCAGAATCTATCGTCGCTCCAGTCCTCGACTTTATCTTTCGTACTGCACTGGACATAGTACCGGGATAAGCGCTCGTTTCTCATCGAACAGAGTGCGAAACCTGCATCGTCGCTTGCATAGATGAGCTCGTGGTCCGCCGGCTTGGTCTCTGAGAGGATCCCTAGCCAGCCAAACGGGTATACACGTTCGAAATCCTTACGAACATTATGGGGAATCGTCTTTCTCGCAACGCCATGGAAGCCGTCACAGCCCGCGACGAAGGTTGCTTCTATCGAAAAAGGTGTGCCGTTTGATGCGCCACTAACCATAACGTGATTACTGTTCAGTTCGATTTGTGTGGAGTCTCCGGTCTCCTCGAGTAGCGGGATATCGTCTTGCTCAATAACCTTGTAAAGGTCCTTGGTCACCTCTGTCTGACCATAAACCGTGACATTTTTACCCGTTAATTTTTCCAAGTCGATCCGTAGTGAATCGTTTCCGTAAGTAATAGAGAAGCCGGTGTGCTGATCACCCTCGCGAGATACCCGATCACCGATCTCGGCGAGCTTCATCATATCGACACTACCTTGCTCCAGGACTCCAGCTCTTATTCGGCTGATAACGTGTGACATTGACTGGCGTTCAACTAGCGCTGAGGAAATTCCGTTCAGTTTCAAGAGTCGAGCCAACAGCATGCCCGAAGGTCCAGCACCTATGATTGCAACGTCTACGGTTAACGCATTGTTATTCATAAATTATTCCAGCATTTCTTGATTAGGATTTTCTGTGGATAGCTTAGATATCGCCGTCTAGAACTCTGAGTTTAACGTAAACGACGAGTAATATGGCCGCTGATCCTGCGACAAAAATGATCCCCGCTACACTCCATGAGTTGAAGAATTCAACTGCCCAGCCTGTCAGGGATGGGCCGAACAGAATTCCTGCCCCCTGAACTTGGAGCATCAACCCGTTGTACGCTGGGATGTCGGCTGGCTCATCTGCTAATTTTGCGATCAAGGTAAAGCAAGATGTCGGGACCATGCTGGTAAAAAAAGCCCCAAAAAGAATCGTACCCAGTTTGACGATATCGGGGAAATTTGAAGTGAAAACGATGAGACCCAAGATCGGCGCGACCACGAACTGGAGCTGGATCAGCCTGCTCGGTGATATACCCCTGTGGATCGCGTTACCGGCGATCAGATTTCCGAAGACATTGAGGATACAAAATGCCCCAATGACGAGGGAAATGGTTGTGAAAGAGGCGTGAAGAGATTGGGTTCCGTAGACCGGGATGAACTGAAGAATCACATGAAAAACAAGAGAGTGCATCGCAAAGATGATTCCTAACCAAATAAGAGGTGTTTGGGAAAAAGTCTTTCGCAGTTTTTGTTTATCGACAGAGAATGATATCGGTTGCTCGTCGTTCGGAATAAAAGTTAAGGCGCTGAGGAGACTTGTAGCCGAGAAAATAATTGAAAATAACCACAGTCCGCGCCAGCCATCTGTCGGGATGATGTACGGGGCGAGCAAAAAACTCAGGCCAGTGCCAAGGGGCATGAACGCCGCCCACAGCCCCATATGTTTTGCGCGCGAGCCAAGAGCGGTGAACATCGATACCGCGGTCGGCCCAGCGATCATCATGATGATGAGCCCTATACCCTCTAACGCTCGTCCGATGACTAAAGCCTCATAGTCTGACGATGCGAGCGCGACGATTCCCCCTATCGTAGACAGCATCATGGCAGAACATATCAGTCGCTTGACTCCGATCTGAGGCATCAGATTTCCAACCAGCGCCCCGACGAAAATCGTCAACAGCGTGAAAGTTGACGCGAGCACTCCGGCCTCGGTAAGTGACATGGAGTATTCGTTAATTATCGCCGTCATCGATGGCCCTAGCTTCGCGATGTGCACACCACAAACAGCCCCGCAGAGAACTGTGATAACTGTAATCAACCATTGTTGTCCGTGGGATAGGGATCGCATGGGTCGTCCAATATAGAGCTAGCTAAGGCAGCCGAAGCGGCGGGTGCAAAGGATACACCTAATTTGATTTATCAGGCGTCAAAAAGAAATCGGCGGACTATGACGATTAGATTTGTTATAACTGATGTGTCGTTGATATGAAACCAAACACACGGAGAAAAATAAGATGACGTTGCAAAAAAAATTATTGAGCAAAGCTATAGGGATCGCTGCATCAGTCCTCGTAGCCAGCTCCGCTTTCGCGGCAGATTATACCTTGAAGTTACACCACCTTCTTGGACCGAAGGCCCCGGCCCACACTAAGATGTTAGAGCCCTGGGCCAAGCAAATAGAGGAAAAAACGGGCGGCCGAGTCAAAATCGATATCTACCCAGCGATGTCGTTGGGTGGTAAACCGCCTCAGCTGATCAAACAGGCTCGGGATGGGGTCGTCGATATTGTCTGGACGGTTAACGGATATACCCCTGGCCTGTTCCCGCGGACTGAAGTGTTTGAGCTTCCGTTTATTCACACGAACGATCCTCGAGCGACGAACCTAGCGATGCGTGAAATGTTTGACGAGTACTTGGCCGAAGAATACGCCGGTACCAAGGTAATGTTCCTGCATGTGCACCAGGGGCAAGCGATACACACCGTGGACAAGCTGGTTCGCACACCGGCTGAAGTTGCAGGCATGAAGCTCCGTATTCCAACTCGGACAGGGTCATGGGTGATTGAGGCGCTGGGCGCTGCACCTACCGCGATGCCTGTTCCCGCGTTACCACAAGCCTTATCGAAGAAAGTCGTCGATGGCGCATTGATACCATTCGAAATCATTCCTCCATTGAAGTTACAGGATCTGACCAAGTATCAGATTGAGCTTCACAATGGAGTTCGTTTGGGTACAACTACGTTCCAGGTAACGATGAATCAGAAGACGTGGGATTCATTGCCAGCCGATATCCAGAAGGCGATTGACGAGGTGAATTCAGAGGCCTGGGTTGCTGAGGTCGGTACTATTTGGTCGAATTCAGACGTCGGTGGTATTGGGGTAGCCGTCAAGGCAGGCAACGAGCACGTTGTATTAAATGAAGCAGAAACGGAAGCCTTCCGCACAGCAATTGAGCCTGTCGTTGATCGCTGGATCGGTGAGGTGGGTGAGAAGGGTATCGATGGTCGTAAATTGGTTGATACAGCTCGCAAGCTCGTAGCCAAGCACTCCAAGTAAATTTATGACTCAGTCATTATCCTTGAATAGGGGGCTCATCGAGCTCCCTATTCGTTTTATAGAGTGGTGGGCACTAGGTGGCTGTTGCGTTTTGGCTGTTGTTGTGGTTATGGCAACGATTTCTTCGGTGACTGGATTTTTATTTGCGACGCCTTTTCCTGGAGACTTTGAGCTGACGCAAATGCTCGTCGCGGTGGCGGCGTTTATGTTCCTTCCGTATTGTCAGCTTACTTTTGCTCACGTATCGGCTGATATTTTTACATCGAAAGCGTCGGACAATGTCGTTAGGCTTTTGAGTCGCGCAGGCTCGCTTTTGGCTATCAGTTTTTCACTGCTACTGGTGTCACGCACCTATGCGGGGTTACTGGATTATCAGATCTACTTAGAAACCACCACGATACTACAGATACCCATTTGGTATGCCTTTGTCCCCGCTATTTTTTCTTTGGCCCTGTGGACGGTAGCCGCGGTTATCACACTGATATTTCCCGAAAAAACGGTTAATTCGCCCATCCATGAGGCTCTTGGAGAACATGATTAGTGGAACATGAATTAGTTATCGGTCTGGTGGGGCTAGCTTGCCTGATCATCTTAATAGGCCTGCGAATCCCGATCGCCTTCGGAATGATCATGGTGGGAGGGATAGGTGTCACGGTCTTAAACGGCCCCGCAATTTTCTTATCCCAGCTGAAGGATCTAACCTACATCCAGTTTTCTATCTACGACCTGTCGGTTATCCCGATGTTTGTTTTGATGGGGAATCTGGCGTCTAGAGCTGGGCTCAGTCAAGAGCTATTTCGAGCGGCTAATGCCTGGCTTGGTTGGGCAAGAGGCGGAGTAGCAATGTCTGCTATTGTTGCCTGTGCGGGCTTTGGGGCGGTATGCGGATCCTCTCTTGCTACAGCCTCTACGATGGGTAAGGTCGCTCTCCCAGAGCTTGAGAAATATAAATATCAACCATCGCTAGCGACTGGAACGCTTGCGGCGGGCGGGGTCCTCGGAATCTTGATTCCACCATCGGTTGTACTAGTGATATACGCCATCCTAGTGGAGGCGAATATCGTCACCATGTTTATGGCCGCGTTTGTGCCCGGAATCATCGCGGTCATCCTATTTTTGATCACTATTATGATTTACGTCCGAGTCTTCCCGAATAGTGGTCCGGCTCGCGATCGAATCGGACGCGATCAGTTTTGGCAGGCTACGTTTGGGGTTCTACCGGTCCTTTTGATATTTGGTTGCGTGATTGGTGGGATATTTTTTGGCGTCTTCAACCCAACTCCTGCGGCAGCTGTCGGTGTTTTCTTAGTCGGCGGATACGCATTCATCCGAGGCAGGGTGTCGATGCTAGATCTCAAATTTGCTGGATTAGATACCGCGAAGACCACCGGTATGATTTTCCTCATACTGCTAGGAGCAGAGATGCTCAAAATATTCATGGCGAGAGGAGGGGTCCCTCAGGCTTTAGCAGAGATCCTTGGTGGCTCTGGTCTAGAGCCCATGATGATCATGATTTTTCTTCTCCTGGGATTAATAGTACTTGGGTGTCTTATGGACTCACTCTCAATGATTTTATTGGCCATCCCGTTTTTTTGGCCGGTGATTATTGATCTCGATTTCGGAATGAATACTGAAGATCTAAAAATTTGGTTCGGGATCTTGGCGCTGATCGTTGTGGAATTGGGTTTGATCACCCCACCCGTTGGAATGAATGTTTTTGTGATTTCAGCGATGGCTAAAAATGTCCCGATGGCAACGATTTTCAAGGGCGTGACTCCATTTTTTGCATCGGAAATCTTACGAGTCATTCTAATACTGATGTTCCCCGGGCTGGTTCTTTGGTTACCAACAGTACTCGGTGGATAGTGTGAGCATCTCCATTATCGGCCCGGGCGCGCTAGGTACATTATTCGCGGCTCGAATAGCGAAGAGCGGCACACCCGTCCAATTGATCGGACGAAACCAGCACGCACTCGACAGTATCAATGCCGGTGGTATCACGTTTGAAGTCGATGGAGAGATCGATACTGTGGGCGTAAAGGCTTGCCCGATCGAACAGGCTGACACCACAGATTTTTGTCTATTCTTTACTAAGGCCCAAGATCTGATGACCGCGGCTGAGAGTATCGTTGCACGCATGCCTTCCGCGCACTTGGTTACCATGCAGAATGGGCTTGGTCACGGCCAGCGGCTATCGGCCATCGTGAGAGCCCCATCGATGGTCACTCATGGTGTGACGATGGTGCCGGCAGATCTTCGTGGCGTTGGCAATGTCGAAACTCACGGTCAGGCCAAGTCTTGGCTAGGTCCCTTTGTTCGGGAAGGTCTAAGTTCTGCGACCGAGGTGTTGGATTTACTATGCCGAGCAGGTTTTTTTGTGGAGCTGACGACCGAGCCAGAGGTGAGGATTTGGAACAAGGCATGTTTTAACGTCGCCATGAACGGTCTCTGCGCTTTGGTCGACGGTTCGCCTGGGTTACTGGAGCAGTTTACAGACGGGAAGCGGTTGGCTCACGAAATAGCGGATGAAGTGATCAGCGTCGGGTTGGCTGAGGGCGTTCAGGTTTCTGCTGACGATGTGCACGGGTTGATTGATATGGCGTGCGCAAACCACACCTATCACAAGCCCTCGATGGTACAAGATCTCCAGCAGAGCCGACTAACCGAGATCGATGCGCTCAACGGTTTTGTCTCTGAGAGAGCCAAGCAACATGGGCTGCTCGTTCCTAAGACAACCATGATTTACCGCCTTGTGAAACTAAGAGAGCGTTCGCCTGAATTCTGGGCCAGCCGGTGACTAGAACGGTACGTTGAGTGTGACGTCTTCCGGGACCCTGTTTTTTAGTACCCTCTCCGCGTTGGGGATGTCGTTCGATTCAATCCAACGAGCCGATGTTTCCTCATCAAACCCATGGGCTTTAGATCGTTGCATGAGCCGAGTCTTGATTGTCTCTAGGCCGATTTGGACAAACACCGCCAGGTCCCAATAGTCGTCTAAGTCCCTCCACACAGGCTCATCCAGAAGTAGGTAGTTGCCTTCCACGATCACCAAGTCGTGATGGTTTGGTACAGGATATGCGCAGTTAATAGTCCTCTCGGTCTGTCGGTCGAAGTCGGGAACGTAAACCTCTTCTTTTCTCCTGAGCCGCTGAATTAGATGCATGAATCCAGCGACATCAAAAGTTTCAGGTGCACCTTTACGTTCACGTAAACCCTTCTGGATGAGTATGGGGTTATCAAGGTGGAACCCATCCATTGATAAATAGGAGCAATGAGCGAGCCGGTCAGAGAGAGTTTTAGCTAAGGTCGTCTTCCCCGACCCCGGGGGGCCAGCGATCGCGATCAATTCGCGGTGATCGGCACGCTTACGCATCGTCTCTATGATCCCTACCAGCCCATCAATTTGTTCGTTCCAGTTGTGCATCATCCACGCCACTCAGTCGCAATCAATGTTTTAAAGACCTAATTCATATCAAGATCATAGTGTTTTTATTTTGAATCTGAGTCCAGTGCATACAACTATTTTTGATATGATCGACTCACCGAATAGGGTGTTATTCATTTTACACTCTTCCTCGACCGCTTTTCGCGGTGGTCAGTTACCGTTTCGAGAACCGTAGGTATTCAATACAGAGGATTTTCATGGAAAGAGACTACGACAAAATACCAGGCACCTACCCCCTCGATAGCCGCACATACCGGAAGGGCTATCACGTGAATATGTTTTTGATGAGTCTCAATAAGGCTGCGAGTCGAGATCAGTTTGCTCGGGACGAGAGGGCATACCTAGATACGTTTAAGATGACGGAAGAGCAAAAGCTAGCCGTTTTAGAGCGTCGGTATCTCGATCTTTTGAAGCTTGGAGCAAATGTTTACTACGCCTTTAAGCTTGTGTCGTTCGACAGGCAACCTCCGCAAGTCATGTACGGACAGATGGCAGAGCCAAGGCTCACATTTGACGAGTTTCAGCAAATGATGATCGAAGGCGGGCGTCCGATAACGGGTAATCGCTCAGTTGAGGAATGGAGTAATGGCTAAACTAATCGCTGGAATGGGCACATCGCACGTGCCCGGTCTGGGCGCTGCAATGGATAACGGGAAGACCCAAGAGGTATATTGGAAAAGTCTTTTCGAAGGACTAGAGCCTCTGAGGGAGTGGCACGAGGCCAACACCCCAGATGTCAATATCATCGTCTACAACGATCACGCGACAGAATTTTCGCTCGATAGCTACTCCACTTTTACGGTCGGTGTTGGCGAGTCATTCAGACCGGCCGATGAAGGGTGGGGCCCACGGCAAGTCCCTGAGATGCAGGGACATCCCGAACTCGCGTGGCATCTGATCGAGTCGGTGATGGCCGACGAGTTTGATCTCGCCGTCAATGCCAGCATGGATTTAGATCACGGTTTCACGGTGCCACTCTCGATCGCCTATGGGCAGCCTCTCGAATGGCCGACAGCCGTTGTGCCAGTGTGCGTCAACGTGATACAGCATCCACTACCTACAGCACTCCGATGCTACAAGCTCGGTCAAGCCATTGGTAAGGCAGTGAAATCGTATCCCGAAGATATCACAGTCGGGATTTGGGGAACGGGTGGTTTATCGCATCAACTTGGTGGTGAGCGAGTTGGCGTAGTAAATCCTGAGTTTGATCAACTATTTCTTGATAATTTGACCAAGGATCCGTTAGCCAATACGCGTCTGTCTCACACAGATTTTATGCGCGAAGCGGGGTGTGAGGGCGTCGAGATGATCATGTGGAACGTGATGCGTGGTGCGCTGGGAGAGAATGTTGAAGAGGTGTTTCGTCTCTATCACATTCCTGTGTCAGCGACTGCCTACGGCGCCATTATTCTTGAGAATAAATAAACGGGGAACAGCACAATGAAAAAAGTCCGCATCGGCGTCGCCGGAGCAA
>Ga0255783_10001770_pt1 | contig 22573 bp, 17 predicted proteins | sample 011ome_22_FD_179981 | JGI IMG/M metagenome (GOLD analysis project Ga0255783, IMG submission 179981) | Coastal salt marsh microbial communities from the Groves Creek Marsh, Skidaway Island, Georgia - 011507BT metaG (version 2) | ecosystem: Environmental > Aquatic > Marine > Intertidal zone >... | reverse complement strand
AGGACGATTTGGAGAGAGCTATTCATCTGGCGATGGAGAGAGCGACGATACCGATAAATGGTAGTGTTGGCAAGACAGTGGTGAGCAAAGAGGTGGGAAAAGAAGAAGAAGAAGAAGAAGAAGAAGATTTAAAGCGCGCCGCCGCTCATAGTAGAAAGCTCGTCGCGTTGCAAAATAGAGATTTTAGAAGTGTAGAAAACGTCGCGGAAATCAGAGAAAGCGCGGCGAGAGTGAAAACGTGGTTTCGCGCGCTCGGCGTCGAGCTCAACGAAAACGTGTTGGTATCCGCCAGAGATGACGACGAAAACGAGACGGACACGTTTGCTCGAGCGTTGACCAAGGCTGCCACGGATGGGAGTTTGTTGAAAGAAATCGTAGAATCCGAATCAAAAGTTCGCATTCCATCGGGCGTCTTTGCGGCTTCTTCGTCGATTACGGAAGGCGTTTTGAAACATTTGCGAACGGTTCCAGGTGTTCAACCGCGATTTTTGTGGTGCCAAGACGAAATCGAAACGGGCGTTGACGTCGAAGCGACAGTTGGTTTGTTCGATGATATCAGAACGTGCGGTAGATGGCGCTAAAAAATCACACTACACATTTGTTTGTACTATTATTGGACTTTTTGCGCGCCTCCTCTTCTTCTTCCAAGCCTCCCCGTTCGAGAGAGTCTCGGAAAGAGAAACCAAAAAACCCAGTGTTCGCCTTTGGTCCGTTCAAACACCGCTTTTACCCTCGCCTCTTCCACGTGCTTACTCAATCCCGACGCGTCTCTTGCCATCGACTCGGGACTCCCGCCGCGCTCTTCTCTTTCCCGTTTCGCTTTTAAAGACGCGACGTAAAATTCGCCTCGTTTGACCGCCATGTACGTTTGGTAAAATAAACCAAACGTGAGAGGAGTGATGGTTGCAGTTGCTAATACGACTATGCACCACGTGCCAATCCACGTGTCTTCGCACGCACTCACGTATTTCAAAGCGAAAGTGCAATACTGTATGAGCGCTCCGGTTGACGTCGGGAAATGCCCTATGTGTTCGTACGTGTTCTTGCCAAAGTTGGAATATTTATCCGTGCCACTCATAACTCTCTCGTACGGTTTCATAAACGTCGCTCTTTGCGACGTGAACGGTAACAAAATGGCAACGGTAAACGCCAACGCGCATCCCAACGAACACCACAAGCAAAAACACGTAAACGCTCTCACGTTATGTTTGCCGACGCAGTTTTGTAAAAACGGACAGTGGTGGTCTAAATCGACTATGCACTTATTGCACGTGGAGCAATGAGAGGTCCCAAACGGTTTCACGTCATCACATTTGATGCAATACGCGCAATTTCTAAACGAGTCTCGAGGCACGATGGTCGTCGGATGTCTCTCCGTTGTCTCCGTGCCGTTTTCGATATCCGTCTCAGTCTCGTTCTCCAGATTTTGACGTTGCTGCTGACACCACGGCACCGGCATAATCCCATTCCGGTTACTATTTCTATCACTAGTATTACGTCTACCACCACTCTCTACGTCTTCATCGTCGCTTTCGCTCCCACTCATACTCCCTTCCCCGTCCTCTCGCAACTGGCGAATGCTCTTCGGCCGCGAAAGAATCGACACCGCGTAGTTCCAATAAATGTTCGCGCACGCGAACATCAACAGGCATCTCAATCCAAAACTCGTCGCCAAATCCATCATTCGCGCGTTCGTCGTCCTTTCCATCATCTCCCCTTCAACATTTAAAACTCTTTTCTCTCTTTCCGTCGTCAACTTTGGAATGGACACTTCGTACGTTTTCGAGACTAAATAATACACCAAACACAGAACGGTTGGTATTAAAATCCTTCCCATCGTTCTCGCGAGACATCTCGCCGGCAAAACGAGACAAAACTCTTTCACTCCTTTGCCTTTGCATCCCCCGAGTCCTCCTTTTCCTCCTCGCGCGAAAAAAGCGGCGGGAGAAGACTCGAGCGACGAATTCATCGCCCCGCAGTGCCCGCACAAAAACTTGGGGGCGAGCTTCCTCGGGAGATTGGATTTCTCTCCGTCGTTTTTATCGTCGTCGTCACCGAATAAAGGAGGAGGTTGTAATCGCGCCGAGCATCCCCAACACTGGACGAGCGAGGAAACGCCCTCTCCTCCTCCTCCGAGTGGTGTTTTTGTCGGTCGATGCATCACAGATGTCGCATCATGTGTTTATTCTGCCGTTTTTGTATGGAAATCCTTCAGAATTGCATCGCTCGGGATAGAGAAACGATGTCGTGGAAACGACGCGAAGTTTCAGCGATGATGACGGCGACGACGAGGAGATATCTCCTCCTCAGGCATCTCTCCTCCTCATACGCAGGAGGGAAAGGAGGTGGAGCACACGCGCGCATCGGTGGGGGCTTTTGGAGGCGTCAATATCATCATCAATGTGCGAGCTTTACGAGGAGCGCTTTAGACGTTTCCCGGGAAGGATTCGTGTTTTGGAGAGGATTCGCCGCGCGGAGTAGCACGCACACCGCGCGCGATGGCGGAAGGAACCGGGCGTTTTCGAGCGCGTCATCCGTGTTGTCTTCGAACAAAAGCGCTTCGAGCAGCAGCGAGGGCGAGACAGACGACGACAGCGATGATGAGAACGAGAACGACTCAGAGATGAGAGAAAAAGAAGAGCAAAAACGAGGACTACTCCTGCGAGAAGAAGGAACATCCGAAACATCCTCCTCTTCCTCTGTGACGAACAAAATCGTAAACATTCCAAACGCGTTATCCGTGGGTCGAGCAGTATCCGGTCCAATCATATCTTACATGATCATCCAAGGTCCAGATGTGTATTCGAGCGAGCTCGTGTTGACGACGATAGCGCTGGCGGGGATTTCGGATTACGCGGACGGGTACCTGGCGAGGAGATGGAACCAAACGAGTAATTTTGGTTCTTTTTTCGATGCCGCGGCGGATAAGATTTTCGTCAGTTCCGTCGGGGTCGGGATGGCGGCGACTGGGCAGCTGCCGGCGTGGATCGTTGGTCTGTTCGTGTTGAGGGATTGTGGTTTTTTAGCGAGCGGGTTTTGGCGGCGAGCGAACGCGCTCAAGTTTGAAAATTTGACGTGGCGACAGTATTTTGCCATCGACACGGTGAAGAGGGAGGATGAAAGGGAGGACAACGGAGTCGTAGAAAAGAGTGGTCGTGGTGAGAGCAGCAGTAGCGTGGAGAATAGCGACACCTCTCGAGTGGCGGCACGGAAAGAGAAAAGCGATTGGGAAGCGTTCAACTCCACGGAAAAGTGGGAACCGCTCTTCGTCGGCAAAGTCGCCACGGCGTTACAAATGGGTCTCCTCGCTGTCGCGTGCGGGCAAACGCTCGACCACATCCCGCTCCTCTTCGACACGTACGAGACGCAAAAGCAAGTCATTTCCACCACGACTGAAAACTTTGCCCACTTCACCTTCGCCGCCACCGCCTACGCCACCGCGCATTACGCCAAAGCGTACTTCTCGCACCCCGGATGGAAAGAACTGAAACAAAAGCGAGAAGAGAGAAGAGAAGAGAGAAGAGATTACGTCCGAGCGAGCGTTCGCGATATTCGCGATTCCGCGAAAACCAAGTACCGAGTGAGCAAAGAGAAAATTTTACAACGCGTGGCGAAAAGCGAAACCGACTTTCGACAAAGACGACAGAGCTTAAAGCGACACAGGCAACACCAACATCAGCAGCAGCAAGAGACGACGACATAAAGCGTCGTCGAATAATGAGTACGCGACGATTGTTTTTAGACCGAAGGCATCAAGGAGCGCAGTATCTTCGGGAATAGTTCACATTAGTTATTTAGTTCATAAAGTCTATAGGAGCAGCAACAGAGATAAAATGTATTCGTCCCAACTTTCCTCACATCCCCGACAAGCAAAAGGACACGCGAGAGAGACAGAGAGAGAAGAAATGAACGAATCTCACCCTCCTCTGGACGAAGCCGCGAAAACTGCCTTATTCCACGCGCAAAACGCCGTCCTCCACTGCAAACAAAGTTGGAAAGAGCTCAAAGACGCGCTCGGGAAAACGACGAGAAATATCGCAGAAAACGTCGACTCGAAAGCGTGCGAAATGCATTTTCTCAAGCTCGAGGAATCGATCAACCACGTCGAGAGGACGTACGAGGAGGTGAAACGAGACGCCGTGTTATCAAACATGCTTCGCGAAGCGAGAGAATCGAGACCGCCGTTCGTTTTAACCGCGAAAATTCCAAAGGAACGAAGCGCGTTCTTCGGGAGTTCGCTCGGGAATTTGCTCTCGCATTACGAGGGGAGATGTGCACGAAAAAAGGAGTTCTTTGAAGGCGCGGAGAAAAAAATGAAAAAAATGATTGGCGGAATGACACCGTACGACGGCTCTGTGATCGCGTACGCGGTGGATGAACGCGGGAAACGAATCGGGTTCAACGCGTTCGAGGTGAACGAGAAGTGTCATATGGTTAAAGTTATATCGAGCGGGAATTTTGAGTGTCGAGCGCCGTGGGACGGGTGGAACATCGAGAGTATTTTAGAGTTGGAGATTGGGCCGGACGACTGGAAGAAGAGGGAGGAAGAGGAGAGAGAAGAAGAGGACGAGGAGGTGGTGGAAGAGCCGACGAAGAAGAGAGCGAAGAAGGTTGCGAACGCGAAGAAGAGCTGGACGGACGGACCGGGGAACGTTGTCGCGAAAAAAAAGGACGAGGACGCTTCTTCTTCGATCGCGTTGGAATTCGCGAAAGTATCGCTGCGGAAAAAGAGCGTCGCTGAAATGGTCGGAGAGAAGAACGAAAAGAAAGCGTTCGAGAAGTTTACGAAAATGGCGAGAGAGAGGGCGAAGGAAAACATCAAAAAGTATTGCGGCGACGACGGGAAGAAAGGCGCGGCGGTGATGGCGTTGGCGATGTTGTTGGAATGGTTTGAAGATTTTCACACGACGAGTAGAGCGGCGAAGAAAGCGAAAGAACGCGACGATAACGGCGGCGGAGGAGGTAACGAGATGGAAGCCGATCCGAGAACGTGTGGGGTGGAGGTGCAAAAACGGTACTTACCGGAGTATTACAAGGATAGCGAGACGAAAAATATGACGTACCAGGACGTCGCGAAGCAAGAACAAGCAAAGGAGAAGAAGGGGGAGAAAGCAGAGGAAGGAGAAGAAGAGGAAGAAGGCGAGGTGAAGGAATAACAATGTGTACAATATGTAGTAGATAGAAATAGAAATTTAGAAAATGTAGACACACAAGCAGCGCGTGACTCAATAGAAATTGCAAAGTGCTACTAATGATAGGTAGTGCGATTAGATACTACTACATGGTAAAACAAACTACACGCAATTTTTCTACAAACCGTCGAGGTAATCCATCTTCTCGTCAATGGTCAATAAACTTTCCTCGTCCAGCGTCCAACCCATGGCGTTTTCGATATCCGCAATCTGTTCGACTTTCTTCACGCCGGGGATTGGAATGGTGCCTTTGGTCACGCAATAATTCAACATCACCGATACGCTCGATTTCCCTCCGCTGTTCACTTGACCGATGAAATCGCAAAGTTTATTCATTATGACATACTTCTCCGCGATTTCCGTCGTCTTCAACGCCTTCAAAGGCGAATACGCAACCACCTTCACGTCTCGATCTTGACAACTCCGCAACAATCCTTCCTTTTCCGCTTTCCGATTTAAAATTGAATACTCCACTTGATTTGACGCCAACGGGATCCCCCTCTTATCTAAAATATCGTACGCTTTTTCCAACTGCTCTTTGTTATAGTTGCTCACGCCGACCGCTTTGGTCAGTCCCAAATCTAAACTCTCCTCGAGCGCGCTCATCAAAACTTCTTGCGAGAACGACGGAAACGGAAAATGGATCGACCACAGGTCCATCGGTCGATTGTTCATTCGTTTCACGCTCTCCTTCCCGGCTAGAACTAAGCTTTCCTTCCCGAGTCGAAACCCGCCACCTAACAACGCGTTCGTCCATGGAATCGTGAACACTTTACTTCCAATCACGACTTCCGATTCGTCCTCCGCTTCCTCCTCCCGACACCTCGACAAGATATGTTCGCTGCTCTGTTCAAATTTTGTATTCTTATACCCGTACACCTCCGCGGTGTCGAAGAAGTTCACTTTGCATTCCCTGGCTTTTCTGTACGTTTCTTTCAAATCTTTCTCGCGGTATTGCTTGTTGAATCCGTAGCTCTCGTCGCCCCACGAGATTGTCCCGAGGCCGATTTCGGATATCGGGAGATTTTCGTTTCCGTCGACGGTTTTTAGATACAACGACTTCGAATTCGTATTCGAAGACATCGCGCGACAGATTTTGCTCGTTTTTCTTCGTCGTCTCGTAAAAGGCACTCTGTTGCTCGCGTTGCTGCTGCTCGGCAGCGAGGATTGAGGAGACCGCATCCCGGGGAAAGACGTGTGTGATGTATAAAACTCTGGAGAATTGGAAAAATCTCTTCAGAGTCAGAGAGAAAGAGACATGACGCCGGAGGAACAGCAACACGCACGTCCTCCTCCGCGAGGAAAAGGAGACGAAGCAGAGCGTTCACTTCGACGGAAAATCCTCGGTCAGCGCAGTATTCTCAAACGCGCTCGAAAGATGACGCGCATCGCGTTTGATGCGTGGACATCCGCCGTACATTTGAGGAAGACATTAGAGCGGACGAAGCAAAAGATGGAAACGCGATTGCGACGGAAACTCATCAAAGAGTGGCACTTGACCGCGGTGAAAATGAGAAACGCGAGGGAGGACAGGAAGAGGGTGATGAAAACGACGTTTCGACTGTGGAGGATGAGTTTGAGAGTGAAAGATGACGACGAAGGAGGCGAAGATGGAACACTTGCAACGACTGCAAATCGTCGTAACGGTCAAAACAAAGAAGAGGAGGAGAAAAAATGTTCACTTATGCGAAAGATGTTTCATCGTTGGCACATATCCGCGCTGACGAAAAAACGAAACGAACGAGAGAAGGAATTCGTGAAGGTGGAAGTTCGAGAGCGAGTGTTGGGAGAAAACGCGAAGGAGATGAAAGCGCGATGGAAATCGGAGGCGAGGAAGATTCGAGCGTGCGAAGACGCGTTGGAGGCGTTGCGGAGCGCCGCGCTGAAGGCGATGAAGGAGTTGGAGGGTGAGAAAGAGAATGCGCGCGATCATCGCAGAGATGATGGTGAGTATGGAAATAATATTAATAATAACGGCAAAGAAGCGGACGAGAGGACGGAGCGCTTAAATAAGAGACGGGAGCGGTTGCGAGAGGCGTTGATGAAACAGAAAGTGCGCTTGCTCGAGGAAATCGAAAGAGAAGAAAATCGCGAACGGATACGAGCGCGGTTCGGGAGCTAGATAGCATAACGTAGTCAGCGCAGAGACAAAAGCAAACAGTCCGCAGCAAAAGCAATAGCGTGATAGGAAAATGTGAAGTACGACTTAGTAGTAGGATATTTATTAGAGCTAAAATGTACCATATCTATAATTTAGTAGTCGTCGTAGTGACGAACTTTCTTCGGCGGCGCGGACAAGAAGTCGGTATACTCTTGCGCCGGCGCTTTTTGCCACTTGTTCTCCGCCCACAAGTCCGGAGTCAAGAACTCGTACGTAGATCTCAATGCGAAGTACGTCGCCTTCACAAAGTTACCCAACGTTCTCGTGTGGCCTCTGGAGCACGTAAACACGTCGTGAATACCCGCCATGACTAAAACCTTCTTCGGCGTTTGCGCGGCAACAACACCAGTACCCTTCGGCGCCGGAATCAAACGAATGTGAACGGAACCGCACTTGCCGTGAACCTTAGTCGGCACGGTGTGCGGCGCGCCGAGCGCGGCGCCCCAATAGCCTCTTCTCACCGGAACCATGTTCAACTTGGCCAAAATCATAGACCCTTGAATAGAGTGCGCGACTTCCTTGCACGCTTTCACGCCCAAACCAATGTGGCCGTTGCTGTCCCCGACGACGACGAACGCCTTGAATCGCATGCGTTGACCCGCGGAGGTTTGCTTTTGCACCGGCATGATCTTCATGACTTCATCCACCAAGTTGGCGCCGATGAAGTAATCGACGATTTGGTACTCTTTGATCGGGATGGAGTGGAGGTAGATTTGCTCCAGCGATTTGATTTTGCCCTGTTTAATAATAGTAGAATAAGAGTAAAGCGTTTTGGTGAGCGTTAGGTCTTCGCATCGATGAAACCGGGAGGACGTTTCGAAAATCCTCGCGCTTGCGCAAAAGCCCTCTCGCCTGGGTCCTAAAACGCAAAGATGAAGGAAAAAAACCCGCGCGGAAATCGCGCGCGATGACCACGTCGCGACGCGCACGTCCACATAAAAATGCCATCAAAACATCCCTCCATAATGTCCCGAACGAAGCGCATCCATCCCGCGCTCGTTTTTCGCTCGGGCGTCTCCCAATAAACAAAAACAAAAACGTACCGCTTGGACCAATCTCCCTAACTTTGTGCACGGCGTCCAGACGTCTTTCTCGTCCTTCCCACCTCTGCCACCGCGACCACCGCGACCACCACCGCGACCGCGACCACCTCGGTCGCCGCCTCGACCTCCTCGGTCACCGCCGCGACCTCCTCGGTCGCCGCCGCGGCCGAAACCGCGCGAAAATCCACCTCTGTCCGATGATTCTTCAGCCATTTTTTTGTTCCTGTGGTTTGTCTGCAAAAATTTGCGTGTGAGAAGTGAAGACGTTTGACATTTAAGGCAATTTTGAAAAAGCTCGTTTAAAATACTATTCTATTCATACACGGTATTACGCAAGTACAACAGAGCATCAACCAAAACGGCATGCAGTGAAAGGAGTAGTAGTAGAAGTATCAGTGGTTTTGTACGGATCATCATTCAATCAATTCAGTCTTCTTTCAACTGCTTCCTGAGCGGGGACTGGCGGGAGAGCAAGCGCCAAGAGTTCACGCTTAAGCGGACGAAGTGAAACTGCGCGAGCGCGAACCAGGCGGCTTGGATGCCGAAACCGGCTTTTAAGGTGAACCCTAAACCGATCCAAGCGAGAAGGGCGTTTGGGACGTACGCCATGGACATGAATTTGGTATCTCTTCCGGCTAATAAGCATCCCTCGGAGGCCATGGAGCTGGTGTGTAAAAGCAACGACAAGGAAGACACCGGGGAGATTTCTTTCATCAAAGCCGCGACCGTGCTGTCTGTGGTGAAGGAATACGGGAAGTAGACAGGAACGATTCTGGAGAAAACAGCGGAGAAACATCCGATGCACAGAGCGGCCAATAATAAGCGTTTGGCCATTTCGAACGCTCTCGTTTCGTCGCCTAACTGCGCCGGTAAGAACGTTTGCGCAGCTTGCGACACGCCGTCGCCGATCACCGCGAAGAAGAAGTACACGGTGAACATAACCCCGTTCGCGGCAGAAAATGCCGGTCCTAAAGCTGTTCCCGAACGAATCGTACTTCCGACGAAAATAGCTTTCACTAACGTCACGAAAAATACCGGCGAGGCAATCTTTCCAATTCGACTAATCGCCGCTAGACTCGGCAATCGCAAAGGCATCCGCAACGGCGGCGGCCCGTTTAACCGGTACCCCAAATCATCTTTTCTCGCGTCGCATTTCTTTCCTCTCGTAACCATCGCTCTGACGAACAACACGGTCACCACAATTTGCGCGAAAGTTGTCGCCCACGCCACCCCGGCGATCCCAGCTTTCAAGAAAAACACCGCTACGAAGTCGCCGACGCCGTTGACCGCGGCGGCGACCAACGTCGCTTTTAAAGGCGTGTACGGATCTTCCGTTGCCAAGTGCGCGGATTGCATCACAGAGCAAGCGATGGCCGCTGGGAACGCTATCAATCTAATCTTTGCATACGTCGCCGCGTAAGGAATCAACGCCAACGAATTCGCCCCGACGTACTTCGTCAACCCCGGAACGTGAAACGCGAAAAGAATCGCGGCGACGACGCACCCCATCCCGGTGCTCATGACCAAAACATCGTTCACCGTCCTCGCATCTTCCTCCACCGCTTCCGGCGTATTCTTCCTCCTCGCTACAATCCGGTCTCTCGCGATCAACGTCGTCGCGCTCACCGCAAATGCCGAACACAAAATGTAACACGTGTGCCCCACGTACACGCTCGCCGGCGATATCGCCGCTAACTCAATCGTCGACGTCAATCCAACCATCGCGGTATCTAACAAACTCAAAATTGGATCGCACAACCATATCGCCATCGTTGGTAACGTAAACGCGATCAGTTCTGCAACCGATGTCACTTTTGCCGTTTGCGGCGACGGTAACGTGTTCTCGATGGCTTGACTCGTTAAGTCTCGTTTTTGTAACTCGTTGATATCTTCGGTTATGATTTCCGAATCCGGAGGCGAGAGGATGAACTCGTCCACCGAGCTCGACGTCGCGTCAACAACAGAAACGACGTCGTCTGAACCTTCCTCGAGTGCCATCTTTTTTGAACCCTTTTTTCTCCCTTTATTATTAAACCGCCGGGGCGTTCCTCGCGCGTTCGTTAAAAACACGTTCGACGACGACGGAATCTCATCGCGGGGAAGAGGAGTCGTGCGACGACTTATCACGGCCCCAACGCTACATGAAGGAGTGCGAGGCATCGTCGATAAAAGCCTCTCGTGTGTCAGCGCTGCTCGAACAACCGTCGTCGTCTGAATCGTCATCCTCACGCTTTGGTCGTTCTCGTTAAAGCGCGTTTTTTTATGCAGCCAATTTTGGATAAGACACGCAAGGCAACACCAACTGGTAAGCAGCGCAAACGGAACGAGACGAATACGCACGCAAAAGCGGAATTATTAAATGACTATTATTATTATTACAGTACAAAGCAGACTACTAGGAGGAGACTGAGGAGGACATGCTGGCGCTGAGCGCTTTGGCGACCGCGTCTACTCTCTCTTTAATTCTATCCTCGTCGCCTCCCGCTCGAACTCTCTTCCCGTATTTTTGCATGAACTTGTCCGGATGCCAGCGGAGGATGAGCTCGCGGTAGACTTTTTTCTTGCTGATGCTTGTCCCTTGATGTTGGTGGTGTTTTTCTTGTTCGGAAACTTTGCGTTCTAAGAGTTTTGCCATTTTTGGCGGCCACGGGATGTCGTTGTACGTCAGCGGGAGGCGAGAGGTGGCGGAGGAGGCGTCGAGGGATTCCCAGCGCTGGTCGAATTTGGACCAGCGGCGTTCCCGTTTCGCCGAGGCGGATTCTTTTTCTTTTTTCGAAGAGGATACCGAGGAGGAGGGTTTTTGTTGGTGTTGGTGTTGCCTAGTGTTCGTGCTCGTATTACCCCCGCGTCTATCCTCCTTCTCCTCGTGTTTGGTGAAATACTCGTGATGGTTCCTCTGATCTTCCTCGTTCTCCTCCGCTTCCAATTCCTCCGCCTCTCGTCTCGCCCAGAGCGTTTCCCGATACGCGCGTTCTCTGGCCGTCTCACTCGTCGCGCCTTCGCTGTACCCAAATCCAGTCGCAAACTCAGTTTTATCCTCGTCCAAAGTTCCGTTAATGTTTGTACCGTTAGTATTCGCGCTCTCGCTCCCTTTACTCCACACGCTCGTCGGCGCTTTCGCTTTCGCCCAGTTGGCGTCCGGCGGTCTCGACGAACTCGAACTCGTCGTCGTCGACGGTGAATTCCGGTACGGACTCGATAACACCGACGTCGCATGTGTCGTTTGTTCCACCCAGTGACTTCCGTTCCAACTTTTCTGTTGCCCACTCGCATTCGCCGGTATCGTCGCCGGTTGCCCTTCTATTTTAACGTGACTACTATTCTTCCGCGCCCGTCTCGCTAAAACCAAAATCCCAATCGTCGCTACACACGCCGCAAACAAGGCGATGTTGGCTAGTTTTTCCCAGAAATCGAGCGTTTTATCCTCGTCTTTCTTCATCGTCTTCAAAGAATCCTCCTTTTCCTCTTTTATCGTCGTCTGTATCGTTGAAACAGAAGGGGAGAATCCGAGCGCATTTCCTCCGTCAACCACCAACAACGCGACGAATGCGACGACGCAACAAAGAGAGAAAAGCACAAAAACCGGTTTCTTACCGGACGATCGAGCGGACGCGACGAGTTTGATGAGCAGTTCGACGATTTTTACGCCGTGTGGTGGTTGTTGTTGACTTGGCAATACCGCCATGTTTGATACTCTTCGTGTGTTTTACTTTGATGTGTTTTGGGGAAATCTCTTCACACGTGTGCTTTGAAGGAATCCATTCAACGGAAACACCTCCTCTCTCTCGCGCGTGAGAATAATGGCGACGACGACCTCTGAGAACATAAACGACGCAGAGACGCTCCCGGAGTTGGACGTGATTTGGAAAATCGTCTCCCCTGGCGAACTCGACGTTTGGCAAAGTTCGAACGCGTTTACGTTAGAATCGGAATTGGATAAAAGCGATGGATTTTTCCACTGCTCGAACACGCTTCGGATCCGGAAAACCGCGGACTTGTACTTCAAAACAATCTCAAATCACAAGATGGTTAAAATTGAGACGAAAACGTTGACGCACGGGAACACGCGCTCGGTGATTTTTACCGCGGAGGCACCGACGAAAGAGGAAGTGGATGAGAACAAGGATTCGATATTTATCCACTATTTATTGGTTGAGGGGAAGGCATGCTGTGCGCACGTGTTCGCGAACTTTGAGAAGTATCCGCTGAAGACGGAAGACGTGATTAGTGGAGTGTTTGATATGCCGTGGGTGGCTAGCGAAGGGAAGCATGAGTTTCCCGGTTTAGATATGTTGTGTTAGAATATAGTTGTAATAGTTTTTTATACACTCTGTGTGTGTTCGTGTCTCTCTTTCTTTCTTTCTCTCTCTCTCTCTCTCTCTCTCTCTCTCTCTCTGTGTGTGTATGTACAGTTATGACGTGTGTAACTCGCCGTGTCCGTATCGCCAACCATATGGTAATGGACAGTCGTTGTCGAGGAGGTATTGTACACAGTCGGGGTGTTTCTTCTCGTGCGCGTTGCGTACGGCCTCAGAGTTCCACGGCGCTTTGGCGGTTTCGTGCAAGTACTTCAAACAGTCGAAGTGGCCGTACTTGGCCGCCCACTGACACGCATCTCCGTTATATTTATCATACTTTCGCTCAACAAGATATTCGAGTATGTGGAGATGACCATTTCGAGCCGCCCATTTGGCAGTCCAAAAATCCCAAGGCGCTTTGACTTCTTCGTGTAAGTATTTGAGGCACTCGAGTTGACCTCCTGAGGCAGCATATGCACACGCGTTCTCATTGATAGGACACTCATTTGCCACGCAATACTTTACCATTTCCAGATTACCTTGACGTGCGGCCGCATTAATCGGCCCTACACTCCACTCACACTTTTTCTCCTCTCGCGCCCACTTGAGCAACTCGAGTTTATTCGTTTGAGCAACTTCGTAGCAGAAATATGTTCCGCCTTTTATGTAAAGCGTCCACAACGATTGATGCTCCCACATAAACTCCAACGTAGATATCGACGACATCTCTTTAATATAAAACTTCTTTTTCAACTCTTCTTTACGAGACGATCTCTTAATCAAAGCTCTCGTCTCCGTATTCACGTCGTACAAGAATTTCACATCGGTCCCATTCAATCTCGGCAAAATATGAACGAAACAAATATCGTCGCACTTCACGATCAAATCCCACAAATCTCTCGCCCCTCTCCGTCTTTTCTGCCCTCGCGTCTTCGCTCCGGTCGACATCGCTCCGCGCTCTTCTTCTTCTTTATATCAGAAAGATGATGATATGCGACAGAGAAAAGAGAGAATGAATCTTTTTCGTGCGGATGTAAATCGAAGCGTTTCGCACGCGTTTATTAATTTTTAAATAGTTCTCAAGACTACACTTCGAAAGCTTTGCACTGTACGCGCGCACGAAAAGAAGTTTCAGAAAAAAATGCCAACCACTTCTTCCTCCTCGCGCTTCAACAAGTTCGCAAAGTACGCGTTCATCGCGTTCGCGTTGACCGGAACCGCGTATTACGCGTACAAGCAAGGGTACCTCCGAGAGGATGATTTTGATGGAACCAATCTTTCCCCGTTGGAAGATGATGACGAGAAGGAGGAGGAAGACAACACGGAAGAAGAAGAAGAAGAAGAAGAAGAAGAAGACAACAAAGAAGAAACGTTCGATGTTGAGAGCGTTGTTGAACTCGAAACGGCGAATTTGAAAAGAAGAGGCGCGAGAGGGAAACCTCCGAGAAGTCCCCCGCCTCCTTCCTTGAGTGTGAGAAATCGAGTAAAAGAAGCAGAAGAATCAAAAGGCAAAAATGGAACGACGAACAGAAGCGAGAGGGAAGAGAGAAAGCTCAGCAAAGGTCATCGCAACGACAGAATGAAGAGAGGATTTCTGAACGAGAAGAAACTGTCGTCCAGCGGGCTGTTTGGCGACGGAGACGACGAAGAGGATCCAGAAAAAGAAGAAGAAGAAGAAGATGTCCCGAAGAAGGCGACGACGACGACGAAAGAGTCGAGGAAACGAGAACTCGCGATGAAGTCTCCGCTGCAACTTATTTACAGAAACATTCGGAAAGATTTGCTCATCTCGAAATCGTTCGATGTGTCCGCGATCGAGGCGACGAGGAGTTTGTTTCACTTTGAACCATTTCCAGGGGTGGGCGTTTGGCCGGTGAAGTACGACGATATGAAAATGTTTCCGATGAAGAGTTCGTGTTCGCGGTTAATTGTTTTGTCCGTGTTTGACGACGCGCCGAGTTTAGCCGCGAGTGGAACCGCGATTGTGTCTGAATTGAGCAAATTGATGATGGGTTTCGGAGGAGATCGTATAGACGACGAGGAAGAGGAGGAAGAAGAGAACGAAGGAAACGCGACGAAAGTGAAACAAAGACCGATGTTCGTGTGCAATCGAGCGCAGTATCACGTGACGATGTTCTTTTTTAGTCGACCGATTGAAGGAATGACGAGAGAGGAGCCGGTAGAGTTTTTGATCGATGGCAGTGGTGTAGCAGACACACAAAGAGAAGTACTAGCTAAGAAAAACGACGAAGAAATAGAACCGCCGTCGACGCCGCCGCCGTCGGCGCGAACGATGGAGAAGCAACCGTCCATTCCAAAAGGATTAGGAGAAACGGTACTCCCGGACAAGCCAAAGCCAAGAGTTAAACGTTCTGTCGCTCAAAACTACGACCGCGTGTTATCTCCACCAACGCCTATGTCTAAACTCAAGCCGCCGTCGGCTATTAGCAGCGCCGAAAATCTCGCGCACGCGTCGACACCGATATCGTCGACGCAAAGCAAATTCAAACGCTCCGCCTCGGGCGCCATCCTCGACGAAGCCACCAAAGCGCAAGAAGTCCTCCAAACCTGCGAACCGGTCGAGTTAGTCGTCGACCGCGTCGTCTTAGCCACGAGTGGAGCCCTTCTCTTGTGCTTCGACGACGTCGACGATTCGCTCAAAAAATGTCGCGCGTCGCTCGCCTCCAACGCCGTCGGCGTTCGCGGCGTCCAACAAACCTCCACCGCGCACTGCACGTTGGCGAGAATTTTACCAAACGCCGGCGACGAGCGCTTGTCCGATTTCGAGTTGAAACAAATCGACCAACTTCTGACGAAGTGGACGAAAAAGTTAAAAGGGGCGAAGATGACCTGTCCGAAAGCTTGGTACGTCAGAGAGGAACGGTTTTCCTCCGTCGACGGCGATAAAGTCCGCTTGCGGTTTAAAGAGTAGAAATTGTTTTGTGAGCACCTCATATTACCAAGCACCCGAACACCAAAATGTCCTCTTCCTCCTCTTCCTCTTTTGGAGAAACGAACGATTTTGCCAGCGGCAATTATCACGCTCGTCGTCGTCGCAGAACGACGAACGATGGCAGTTTGCCGTCGTCTTCGTCGTCTTCGTCTTCTCTGAGACGCATCCTCCACATCAAAAACAGCGTCTTCGGGGAAATCTCCAAAGCATCGAACGAGAGGACGACGAAGAAGTTAAAGAAGAAGAAGAGCGAACACTACCAGCGAGTAAAAATCAAAGGCGATGGGCGGTGCATGTTTCGCGCGTTGGCGTTAGGTTTAGCGCACGTATCGAAATTGAACTTGACGTCCTCGGAAGAAACGAGAGAGGCGGATACGTTAAGAACGGCTGTTTTCGAGCAAATGTGCAGAGAGGAGGAGAAAAGGAAAGAACACGCGGAGGCGAACATGTCGATTAAATACGGCGGCGAGGCGGACGGAATCGAAGGATACTGTCGAAGAATTCAGAAGGACGACTTTTGGGGCGGCGAGACGGAGTTGTTGGTGCTGGCGAAACTGGTGAAACGGCCGATAATGGTGTATTTACCCGCGCACATGGCGAAGAACGCGGCGAGCGGAAGCGGGTACGTGTGCATACAAACGTACGGCGAAGAGTACGCGAAGAAAACGAATAAGAAGACCGGGAAGGTGACAGAGAGAGCGCCGGTGAGGCTTTTGTACGACGGATCGGTGCATTACGATCTGCTCATCTAGTAGTTGTTTATTATTATTATTATTATTATTATAATTATGGTTGTCGTTGTCAAGTAACGACGCCGTTTGGCTATTGACTAAAATGTCGAGAGAGTTACTAAACTCGCGCGTTATCATCATTCGTCGTTGTCGTCGTCACCGCCTCCGTCTATTTTTGCTCTTCTTCGTTAATGTTTCTATGTCTTCCGCGCCGGCGATGGCGGACTTGTTGGAGAGGTACGAGCCGCCCGTCGCGGTTTCGCCGACAGAAGCGCACGCGCCGAATTCGTCGTGCTTCTCCGTCGGCACTGGAGCGTTGACTTTATCGACTCTTCTCAGCGTTCTCTTCTCCATTCTGTCGACGTAGAGAACGCCGTTCAAATGATCCATCTCGTGTTGGGCGATGCGCGCCGGCCACCCAGTTAAATCCACGTCGATAGGTTTCCCATCCGGCGCGACGCCTTTCAATTTCACCTTTAAATGTCTCCTCACGAGTGCCCTATAGCCTTGCACGGATAAACACCCCTCCATAAACGCCGCGCTCGCGTCTCCGATCGGTATCAACACCGGATTGATAACCACTTTCGCTTTAAACGGATACCGTTTCTTCCTCTCCCTCTCTTCCTCGCTTTCGTCCGACATGCCTTCCTCGGTATCTTCCATCACGAATATCCGCTTCTTCACGCCAATCTGCGGCGCGGCTAAACCAACCCCACGTCCTTTCACTATCCTTAACATCTCCGAAACTAATTCTTGCACCTCCGTGCTCGAGATATCGGCTTCCTCGACTTCTTTCGAGCGTTCGTACAAACACGCCTCACCCGCCTGGACGATATCTCTTTGCCCTTTGGCTAAAGAAATCAACGAATTGAACGCGTTGGATTGGTTCTCGTTCCACGTGCCGTCGGGATCTGAGACGCCGTAACACGATGATTGCATCGCGGTGGTTACTAATCCTACTTTTCGTTGAATTCTTCGTGGTTTTGTTGCTGCTGATGATGATAATGATGTCGCCGATGTTCTTCTCGTTAGGGGTAAACCAGCGCGATGGTGATTTTGCGTTTTGGTAAACGACGACGTAAACGACGCAGAGGAGAACGAAGACGACGCTGAAATCCCCGTCGCAAAGCAGCAGCAGAGGTGGTGTTGCATGCTGCTGGAGTACTTTTATGTTTATATGTGTTATGCAAACCCGCGCGCGCGGGATTTTGTAAAGCAATGAAATACAACTCTATCCAAACTTCTCTCTTTTATTTTACGCGAATTTCTTAGCGCTCTGGTCCCGAATGCGCTTCTTCTGCCTATCTCTTCTCTCCGCGTTTGCTTGAGCTATTCTAATTTGACTATTCGTGACTAACGGTTCGTGAACGGCGTAGACGGTGTGCGCGTGCGTGCACGCACCGACCAAGAGGAGACCGACGATTTGTTCGGTTTGGAGCATCTCGCCTCGAGTGACGGATTCGATGACGCCGGTTAAGATTAAACCGAGCGTGATGGCGAATCCTTTGGCGACGGAGCCGAGGTTTTTGGTAACCAGACCGACACAAATGCCACCGATGGCGGAAGTGAAGATCGGTATGAACGTGAGGAAGGTGAAGTTGTCAAACATGGAGGACCATTTGGTGGAGCCGGCGTAGAGGAGACGTTGGATGGCCGCGGAGGAGACGAGGTTACCGGTTGGTGTTGGTGTCGCCGCCGCCTCGTCTTGTTCTTCATGGAGATGAGGTTGCGCTTGTTGCACGAAGAGTTCGTCGCCAAATGCCAGCTTGGAGACGTGGACGAAATAGACGATCGGTATAGAAGCGATGGCCATTTCAATCGTCAACACTTGCGCGGATCGTCGCAACGCTTGCAGCGAAATTTGAGTGCTCGTGCTTGCGAGTCCACTCAAACAAGACGCCGCGGTTACGGCAATTACCCCTAAATATCTCGCGTACTCTTCCTCCGCAATTACCGTCATGCCACTCGCGTCCGCTCCGTTTACGTCGCCGCTCGATCCCAACGATTTTTGCGCGTCCACCGCTGGTTCTAAAATCTCTTTGATTTGTAAAATCACGCTCGCTAACATCAACCCGAATAGACTCAAGCACTGAACGAATGTCTGTTTTGTCCCAAACACGACGTACACGAACAACGCGGTCCATATGATTTTCGTTTGATTCAAGCAGTTGAATAACACCGGGTCGACGGAGTGGTATCCGTACTGCATCAACATGTTTTGAATGGAATACACAATCGCGGGGACCACGCTCAAAGCAAACACGTTCAACCTCACCTTCCCAAACTGCCGACGAATCTCCCTCGGACCTTGCATTCGCATCGAAATCAAACACAACGCAATCTTCACGCACTCCGTCGCCGCGACGACGCCTAAGCTCGAAACGTTCGCCGATATGAACTTCTTCGTCAACAGAGGCTGCGCGCCGTACTGAACGCTCAACACGCAAAACGGCGCCACGTTCCGCGCGATTTTCTTCCACGAGATGACGAACCGTTGATGATGTTTTCCCTCTTTCGAACCACCGTGGGTGTTGTTCCTTCCTCGCGATGAAGGAAGAGGAGAAGGCGGTGTTCCCGTCGTCGTCGTCGTCGTCGTCGCGTCGATACCAAAGAAAGATTTCCTCCCCCCGTGGTCTTCTGCTCCCAAATCTGACATCTCCCTCGTCTCGGGCCTCGTCGTCGTCGGAACGTGTCCTCCTCCTCCTCCTCCTCCTGCGTTGTGTAGTGTTCCACCTGTGTTTTGTTTAGGAGGAGGACGTCGACTTCCTCTCGTCAAAATGTCGTTCTCTTCCTCGTCGATATCACGAAGACGGTGGTGTCGGCTACTCAATTTCCGTACATTTTTTAATCCATCCGGGGCGTCGTTTTCCCCGTCGTCCTCGTCCTCGTCTTGTGTTTCCTCCCTCTCTCTCGCGTCCTCGTCTTTAAACTTTTTCGTCTTTAAAGACGTCCTCCTCCTCGCTCGCATCGTTCTCGCGGAAATTTCTTCTCTCGGAGGCACCATTCGCGCGGCGCGGGCGGTTTTGGAGGCGTCTTTGTTCTTCTGGTGTTCTTATCTCACGTCAGATGGATGGTCGACGGCTACACGGGGCGGAGAAAGAAAAATGGAGGAGCGTGTGGCCTCTTAAATTCTCACGTAAAGAGGTGAAAAGGCCAAAAAGCGGTTTCCGTAAAAATTATTTGGAGGGGACTTTTGTGCCAGAGTGGTTGGAGGAAAAACATGCAAACCCTAAATTTTGTGAGCCGAAAAAAATGTATTTTGATGAGTCCATGAGAAAGGAATTAAATGAACGTAAAGGGACAGTTTCAAGTGCGACTTCTTTCTCGTGTTTCTCAGTTGTTTCTCGTGGGATTTGGTTGTTAATATAAACTAGTATTAATAAAGTTGGTATTAAAAAAATCCTCTTTTGCGCCAATAACGCGATGCCTTTAATTCAGTTCTTCTTCTTTAATCAATCTCTTTTTTAAGCGCTTCCGTACTTACTCGGCGGCGATTCACCCTTTGGCGCGTCTAACAAAGGCGCGTGGCGATCGTCGTCGTAGTTCCCCGTGTGGTCGTCGTCGTCCGAATCGTCGCCCCCGCTTGGGCAACAGCACGATTCGCAGATGCAACAGTACGCTCTTCGGCGTCGACTGGAGCATAAGGCGACGTTGGCGATGTCTTGGGACCCCGGGTAGCCGTTTCGGTTCAAGTCTCTTTCTAACTGGTCGCCTTCTTTGACTAAATGGACCCAGGAGGAGAGGATGATAAACGTGCCGGCGGCCATGACGATGAACCAGGAGACGTACGGGTTCGTGACTTCGGGTTGCATGGCGATGCGGAGTTGGTCGGCGGACATGAGGAAGAAGTCGAATGCGCCGTGGTAGAGCCAGGAGCGGGAGATGCACTTGATTGGATCGATGAAAAATCCGTTTGAGGCTTGGATGATCCAGTGCGCTCGGACGTACCGCATGCCAGAAAGACCGGCCCAAATGGCGTGCATGGGCATGAAGCCTCTGGTAACGGTTATCATCGTCGCCGTGGCACCACGTTCTTCGTCATACAATGGACGCCCGTCCATGGTTTGTACCGTGCAGTTGATTGCAGTTTGGTTCCAGCTCGTGATGGCGACTTCGGTCTGGTTGCCGTTCGGATCGGCGAAACCGTACCGGGTCAACGCGCGAACGATGACGCTTTCGCGTTGTTTCGGATCATCCGTGACAACACCCAAACGACCGCTACTTTTCTGCTGTTGTTGTTGTTCCCCCTCGTTGTTGTTGTTGTTGTTGTTGTTGTTGTTGTTGTTGTTGTTGTTCGGGTAGCTAATGCCACCGCCACTATTGCTATTTTCTCCTCCCTCGCCGTCGCTCTCTTGTTCGCCCATTTTCCCAACCGTCAATCTACCATCCTCGGCGGCGCTCACGCTGGATAATCGCAAGTACTCCTTCGCGTTCGATGGTCTCAATATCCCCTTCGTGATGTACGAATGCATGCCATCTGTCGCCTTCTCGAGAGACAATTTTGTTTGCGCAAAACTTTCGTAGATGCCTTGCAAAATTTGGTTCTTAAACTCCCAAATGATCTCGCGATCGTCGTACACCGGGTGCAATTGGCCTTTACCGCCGCTGCTTTTTCTTGAAATACCAGTCATCTTCCCGAGAAACGGGATCCATCCAGAATCCGTGGACATGAAATAACTCATTTTGTGTGATAGTTGCTTTTGTTGTTGAATTATGTGTTGTTGCTCTTGAGCGTACGCTCTTTGCGCGTCGTCGTTTACTTCTTCTACCGCTTTTGCTTTTTCTGCCGCCGCCGCTTTAGATTTCGACTTCGTGCTCGTGATCAAGGCTGGGATGCTTTGCGTTTCTTGCGTCACTTCTTGCGCCGCCGCTGCTGTCGCCGCCGTCGCTTCGTTCGGTATCACCGCCTCCGCGATTGGAGTATCCAAAGACCCGCTCAACACCACAATCCTCGGGTGTATTGGATCGGTACACACCACCGTAATATCCGCTTTCGTCACGTCCATCAACACTTGCGTATTTTGCATTTGCTCGTACGTTCGTACCCCGTACTGAACGTTCTCGATCCACGCGAATCCTAAGCCGACTACCATGGCTAACAAAACAACCTTCCTTGGCGACCGAGTTCGTTTGGACCAGCCGATGGCGTACGAACATCCCCCCATATCCTCCTCCAACTCTGCTTTGCTCCCTAAACTGTCGTCTTTCGCTCTCACCCACCTGCTGGCGACGAAATACTTCGCCGTCTCTTCGCTAAATCCGGCTAAAATGAACGCCAACCATGCCGTCGCCATGATCGTTTCCACGCTGACGCCTCCTTGACCTTCCTCGTTCGTCGGCGGTTCCGCGCTAAACGCCATCGCCGAGTACCCGAGCAACGCCGTCACGATCCCGGCGGCGAACGCTCTCACCGTATACACCGCGATCGGCGCCACAATCGCCCCACACCAAAACGTCTGCGCTAAAACCCCGAACGATAAGTGCTCGTGAAACTGGTCGTTGTGCCCTCGCTTGGACATGTACACGAAAAACACCGCCCACATGCAGCACGGAATCAACGCGGCGAATAAGACAATCACCGCGGACAACCAATCGCCCTCGCACTCGAGCGTCGTGATGATGCCTTTCGCGAGGAACAATAAGAGCGTCACGAACAGCCACGAGAACGAGCTCGAATCGTCCGACCAGACCGAGAGGCACGTGACGTACCAGCTTTGTCGTTGCGCGAAATCTTCGACGCGCGTTGCCGTCCTCGGCGACTGAGGAATGCTGCTGCGCTTTGGGGGTAACGCCATTTTTTTATCGCGCTCGTCGTCGTCTGATGATGGTGATGGAAATGATTTTGTGTATCTCTCTTCTGTTGCTGCGTCTGCTTACGATGCTTAAGAAGGAGAGGCACTCGAGCGCGCAGCACTCACCACCCACCGCAGAACGTGCGAAATTGATACAAAACAGCGTCCGTCGGGTTTCTTTTCTTTCCGCGTTTGTTGTTGTTGTTCTTGCGAGACGAGATTTTGATGGATTTTGAGGCGCGTCTTCGTTTGGGTGTTCGTCAGTTTAGGGTTTTTGATTAAAACCCTAAATTTTCAGTTTTGTGTGTTTGTTTTGGGCTCGTGACAAAGAGCACCACGACTGCCTAAACGCCTTGCTCGAAAAAGGGTGCCCAGAACCAACGGACGAAGACTACGCTTGGTT
>Ga0255783_10001754_pt1 | contig 22674 bp, 24 predicted proteins | sample 011ome_22_FD_179981 | JGI IMG/M metagenome (GOLD analysis project Ga0255783, IMG submission 179981) | Coastal salt marsh microbial communities from the Groves Creek Marsh, Skidaway Island, Georgia - 011507BT metaG (version 2) | ecosystem: Environmental > Aquatic > Marine > Intertidal zone >... | reverse complement strand
AAAATTGATTAAAAAAATAAATTAGAAAAAAAAATATTACTTTTTTCACTTTAAGATAATTTTGATCTTCCCCCGTCAACAGCTATTATCTGTCCAGTAATCCAAGAGCTCTCTTCGCTAATTAAAAATTTTGCCATTGAGGCTGAGTCTTTTCCTTCTCCTAGTCTTTTTAAAGGATGAGCTTTAGCTATTCCTTCAGCAAGGACTTTATTTTTAAGCATCGGTTCAGCTATTTTGGAATTTGTTAAGCTTGGAGCAATACAATTAACTCTAATATTTGGAGCAAACTCAGCAGCAAGTGAAACTGTCAAACCCTCAACTGCCGCTTTGGCTGAAGCTATAATTGCATGGTTAGTAAATCCTCTTTGAGCAGCAACTGTAGAAAAAAGAACTATAGAGCCTTTATTTTTTTTTAAACTTTCTTGATAGCCTTTAATTATTTCAACAGCTGAATATAAATTTAATTTCATGCATTTATTAAAATCTTCTTCCTTTACCATCCGTAATGGTTTTAAATCAATTGAACCAACACAATAAGCAATTCCTTTTACTTCAGATACATCTGCCTTTACTTTTTCAATGAAATTATCTTCTAAAACATCAGCCACAGTAAAAGAGCAACCCAGCTTATTAGCTATTGTACTTACCATCTCTTCATTTCTTGCTACTAAATGGATATCATGACCCGAACTTTTTAATTGTTCAGCTAAATTAGATCCAATAGATCCTGTTGCACCAAAAATGAGATATTTTTCTGACATAAAAAATTTTATTAGTTATATTTAACTATGAAGTTATTTTTTATACTTGGCAATCAATTATTTCCAACAAAATACATCGACCGCTTCAAAAAAGACCACACCTTCTTTATGGCTGAAGATAAAGGTCTCTGTACATATGAGAAGCATCATAAGCAAAAAATTCTATTATTTTTATCTTCGATGAGGTCTTATGCAGATGAATTAAAGAAAAATAAATTTAAATTAGATTATCTTAAAATTGAAGATAAGGATTTTAGTGAAGATTATTTAAAAAAATTAAAAAAAGTAATTACAGAAAAAAAAATTAAACAAGTATCTAGTTTTGAAATAGAAGATAAATCTTTTGAAAACAAAATTTTTCTTTTTTTAAAAAAAGAAAAAATTGAATGGAATATTATTCAATCACCAATGTTTTTAAATTCTAGAGAAGAATTTAAAACTTATTTAGCAAAATCAAAAAAGCCTTTTATGGCAACTTTTTATAAAGAAGTTAGAAAAAAATCAGGAATTTTAATGGGCTCTGATGGAAATCCAATAGGTGGCAAGTGGAGTTTTGATGAGGAAAATAGAAATAAATTACCAAAGAATATATCTATACCTAAGTTTCCAAAAATTAATGAAACTAGCCATACAAAAAAATTAAAACCATTAATTGAGAAATTATTTAAAGATCACCCAGGAAAAACAGAAAATTTTTGGTTAGCAACTGAATATAATGATGTCGTCAAACTTCTAAATTTTTTTATTAAAGAAAAAGCAAATTTATTTGGTGACTATGAGGATGCAGTAGATCAAAAAGATAATATTCTCTTTCACAGTGCTTTAAGCCCTTACATAAATTTGGGATTGATAACTCCTGAATTTATAATTCAAAAAATTCTAGATTTTCACAAAAAAAATAAAATCAGAATGAATTCACTGGAAGGTTATATTCGTCAGGTAATTGGCTGGAGAGAATTCATGCGAGGAATATATCAGAGTTATTCTAAAGAAATGCAAACAAGAAATTTTTTTAAGCAAAATAGAAAAATGAAAAATTCTTGGTATGAAGGCAATACAGGTTTACCACCACTTGATCATGCAATTAAAAATGCTGTTAATTATGGATGGTCTCATCACATAGAGAGATTAATGATTTTATCAAATATTATGAACTTATGTGAGATCAAACCTACAATTGTTTATAAATGGTTTATGGAAATGTTTGTGGACTCATCAGATTGGGTAATGGTTCCGAATGTGTATGGTATGGGATTATTTAGCGATGGAGGAATTTTTGCAACAAAACCTTATATCTGTGGCTCTGCATATTTTATGAAAATGATGGATTTTAAAAAAGGTGAATGGTGCAATGTAATGGATGGGCTTTATTGGAGATTTATAGATCGAAACAGAAAGTTTTTTTTAACCAATCCAAGATTATCAATGATGGTAAGAATTTTTGATAAAATGAAAAATGAGAGAAAAAAACTGATTCTTTCAGAGGCAGACAAGTTTATAAAAAAAAATACTATTTAAATGTTAAGAAGTTTATTCATAATATTTTTTTTTCAGCTTTTAGGTGAAGCAATTCAGAAATTTTTTGAAATTAATATCCCGGGACCAGTAATAGGTTTAGTACTACTTTTGTTAGTATTCATATTTTTTTTAAAATCTTCCTCACAATTTAAGAAAATAAAAAAAGATATTTCTAATACTAGTCATCAAATTATAAATTATTTATCACTATTATTTGTTCCAATTGGTGTTGGTGTAGTTATGCATATTAATTATCTTGGAGATAATTTATTTAAGATATTAGCAATTATTATAATAGGAACTTTAGCAACATTAGTTTTCACAGCATTTGTTATGGAAAAAATAATCAACTCAGAGAAAAAAAATGTCAAAAGAAGATAAGCTCTATAAAATTTGGGTCTATTTACAGGCAGAGCCTTTATTTTGGATTACACTTACACTTGGTGCTTTTTTAGTTGGGGATTACTTATATAAAAAATCGAAGCTTAATCCTTTAGTAAATCCAGTTGCAATAAGCATCTTAATTGTTTCAACTGTTTTACTTACTCTGGACGTGTCATATGACAGGTATTTCAACGGAGCAAAATTTATTCATTTCATGCTTGGACCTGCAACAGTTGCTTTAGCAATACCTATTTATGAAAAAAAAGATTTAATTTTTAAAGAAATTAAACCAATTATATTTTCTATATTGTTCGCAATTCCTTTTGCAATTTTAATCACTTATTATTTAGCAAGTTTTTTTAATCTGGATAAAGAAATAATTTTAACAATGATACCAAGAAATGTAACTGCCCCAATTGCAATGGGTATTGCAGAATTAATAGGTGGAATACCTTCACTTACAGCAATAATTACTATCATAACTGGTATAGTAGGAGCATCTCTTGGAACTTTTGCTTTAAATATATTTAAGATAAAAGACATGAGCGCTAGAGGTTTTGGTTTCGGAGTAGCAAGTCACGGAATAGGAACAGCAAGAGCAATGAGTAAAAATAAAACAGCAGGGGTATTTGCTGCACTTGCTATGGGACTGAGCGGTATTGCTACATCAATTTTTGTAATAATTATTTTAAAAATTGTCATCTAATTTGAAAAAACAAAATTTACCCTCAAAAATTTGTCCAACTTGCAAACGACCTTTTGTATGGCGTAAAAAATGGAGATTAAACTGGGAAAAAGTAAAATACTGTTCCAAGAAATGTTCTGGTAAATGATTATAATGACTTAATAGTCTTAATTTATAGATGAAATAATCTTTGGAATATAATTTTTAAAATTAAAAAAGCCTTTATTACAATATTGCCACGCCAATTGATCTAACTTTCTATAAAAAAATGGAATTTTGAGATTGTTTAAATTTAGATAGTCTAAGTTTTCTCCAACATTAGGATATAATGCAAAGCAATTATTAATATTTTTGACTTCAGTTATATCGATAATTTCACAGTTAATTGATTTATCCTTTAATCTTCTTCTTTGATCTTCTATTAAGCCAGATTTAAACTTTAAGAGTTTATCACTTAATTTTATAGATCTCTGTTCATTTTTGTAAAAGACTAAATAAATTTTTTCAATGTTATCTTTGTTAATGTCACTAATTTCATAAGATAAATTATTCTCAAATATTAAAAGATTTTTTTCTTCAATATTTGTTGGATTGTTAAATTCTTTTTTATTTAATGGATATAATTTTTCAGAAACTTTAGGTGGTGCATTTTCATTTAGTTTGATGTTTTCGAACCTATTATTTGTAAATTTTTTGATGTTCCATTCACTTGCAAGATAATGTTTACCTTGTGTTTGAATACCAGCTACCCACCTCCAGCCAAGAGTGTTTGATGCAGAGTCCCCATCATAAAGATGTTTCATAAAAAATTCTGCACCTAATTGCCAAGGTAAATCTAGCGTAAATATCCAAATACTTGCAAACCACATTCTAGTATGATTATGAAGGTAATTATTTTCTTTTAGTTCAATTACCCATTGGTTAAAGCAATCAATATTAGTTTTACCATCAATAGCATTTAAATAAGTTTTATTTTCCTTGTAATCATTTTTAATTTTTTTTAATTCTACCAAGTAATCTGTCCAAACATTCGGTCTTAGCTCTAGCCAACCTTTCCAATAAACTCGCCAAAGAACTTCTTGAATAAATTTTTCTATTTTAGAAAAAGGAAATTTTTTTAATGATTTTTCAATTACCTCTAATTCATTAATCACTCCATGAGTGATATAAGGAGATAAGCAAGAAATATTTGATCTGTTAGAAGGCCCAAAATCAAAATTTCTTAATTTTGAGTATTCAGCAAGATTATTTTCAATAAAATTATCAAGATGGTTAAGCGCTTCAACTCGAGAAGGATTAAAATTCATTAATGAATTATTTTAATTTTTTTTTATGAAAATTAATAAATTTTTCTACGTTTGCTTTAATGAAAGTTTTGTTTTCCTCAAAAGAAACTTTTTTCATAGAATATGCATTGCTTTTTGTAATTCTTGAATGAATAATTATATTTCCTTTATAAAGTTTTAATTTAACAGAGCCGTTGACTTTATTTCTTTTAAGATCTACTATTTTTTGTAACCTAAATCTTTCTTTTGAAAACCAATAACCATTGTAAATTAACTCTGCATATCTAGGCATAACACTATCTTTTTTATGCATTGTTTCTTTATCAAGTGTTACAGATTCTATTGCGCGGTGAGCATGAATTAAAAGAGTTCCTCCGGGTGTTTCATAAACTCCTCTAGATTTTATTCCAATAAATCTATTTTCAACCAGATCCACTCTGCCAATTCCATTTTTCCCGGCTAGTCCATTAAGTTTTTCTAAAAGTTTAGATGGAGTAATTTTTTTTCCATTTATTCCTACAGGGTCACCATTTTTAAAATTTATAGTTACAAAACTCGGTTTGTTTGGAGCTTTTTCAGGTGAGGTTGTTCTCTGAAAAATAAATTCTGGAGCTGAGTTTTTAGGGTTTTCTAAAACCTTCCCTTCTGTTGAGGTGTGAAACAAATTATCATCAACAGAAAAAGGCGGTGCTCCTTTTTTATCTTTAGGAATTTCTATCTCATGTTTTTTTGCATAATTTATCAAATCTGTTCTAGATTTTAATTTCCAAATTCGCCAAGGAGCAATAACTTTTATTTTTGGCCCAAAGTAATGGTATCCTAATTCAAATCTTACTTGATCATTTCCTTTACCAGTTGCCCCATGAGATACAGCAAATGCTTTAAATTTTTTTGCAACTCTAATTTGATCTTTTGCAATGAGTGGTCGAGCTATAGAGGTACCAAGTAAATATACGCCCTCATAAATTGCATGACCTCTAATCATTGGATAAACATAATTTTTAACAAACTCATCTTTTAAATCTTGAATGATAATATTTTTTACACCAAATTTTTTAGCGTTACGGAATATTTTTTTTCTATCAATTTCCTGACCAACGTCTGCAGTATAACAAATGACTTCAGCTTGGTAATTTTCTTGAAGCCATTTCAAAATAATAGATGTGTCTAAGCCACCCGAGTAAGCTAAAACAATTTTTTTTTTGGATTTCATTAATTAACTGCAGGCAGTTTTTGCAGCATTATAAGCTTTGGTAAAGCCAAGTAGAGAATAGTGATCAATAGTTTGAGATCCTTTTTGATTGTAACCTGTAATCATAATTCTAGATCCTTTTTTCATCACACTAACCATTTTTTTTTCAATTTTATTATCTGCAATCCAAGCAAAACCTTGTTGAACGATATCGAATTTAATTTTGTTTTTTCCTGAAGTTGCTGTTACTGAGTTGTTTTGATTAAATTCATAACCAGGACTAGCACTTATTTCATCAGTAATTTTTTCACCCGGTCTAAAAGTTACAAATAATCTTGCATCTCTTTTATTAGATTTTGGTGCTTGTAAAACCGGTGATGATTGAGCAAAACAAACAGTTCCAGTTGGCTCAACTAAAACCATAGTTTGCCAATCTTTGTATTTTCCAATTTCTTTTAATTCTTCTGCATTTACAGCCGTAAAGCTAAACAATAATAACAACGATATAGAAGTTAATAGTTTATTAATCATGGGCATGGATTTGGATAAATTTTTTGAATTTCATTAATTTCATCAATGACTTCATCGGATAAGTTAATATTTACACTTTCTATATTAGTTTTCAACTGCTCCATTGTTGTTGCTCCAATAATTACACTTGTCATGAATGGTTGAATTTCACAAAACTTCAATGACATTTGGGCAAAATCAAGATTATGTTTTTTTGATATTTCATAATATGCATCAACTGCCTTAGTCGTGTTGGGTTTATTATAACGAGTCCAAAAATCTCCATCTCTCTCAATTCTTGAATTCTTTGGCAATTGGTTGTTACGATATTTCCCAGTCAGGTAACCACTTGCAAGTGGAGAATAGGCCAACAATCCAATTTCATCTCTGATTGAAATCTCCGCTAAACCCACCTCATAAGTTCTGTTCAATAAACTATAAGGATTTTGAACTGACATCATTCTTGGAAGACTTTGCTCTTTTGCTAAATTTAGACATTTAGATACTCCCCAAGGAGTTTCGTTTGATAATCCAATATCTCTAATTTTACCCTCCTTAACAAATTTACCTAAATGACCCAAAACATCTTCAAATTTATTCCAATCTTCATTTTCATTATGCGTGTAGCCTAATCTTCCGAACATGTTGGTACTTCTCTCTGGCCAGTGAAGCTGATATAGATCTATATAATCAGTTTTTAATCTTTTGAGACTATCATTTAAAGCTTCAGTCATTCTTTTAAGCGTATAATTATTTCCACCTCCACGAATATACTCTCTAGCTGGACCAGCAACCTTCGTTGCTAAAATTACTTTGTCTCTTTTTTTTGTTTTTTCAAACCAATTACCAATAATTATTTCTGTATGACCAAAAGTTTCCTCTTTTGGTGGAACAGCATACAACTCAGCTGTATCCCAAAAATTAACACCCTGATCTAATGCAAAATCCATCTGCTCAAATCCTTCTTCTTGAGTGTTTTGCTCACCCCAAGTCATTGTGCCGAGACAAATAGTGCTAACTTTTATGTCAGTATTGCCTAGTTTTTTGTAATTCATCAGAATTAACTCTTTTAAGGCATCTTGAATAATTAGTAAAAGACTATTATATCTAACTCATTATGGAATTTGACAAACAAGGTATCTTAAATAGAGAAAAAGCAGCCCAACAAACAGCAGCAGTAATGGATGAAGGCTTAAGAGCCTACATGCTTAAAGTTTATAACTATATGGCAACTGGTGTTCTATTAACTGGAATCATTGCATTATTATCATTTAAAATGTCTGTTGTAACAGATGCTAATGGAGCAATTGTATCTCTAACACAATTTGGAAGTGCGATTTACATGTCTGGTTTAAAATGGATTGTAATGTTAGCGCCATTAGGAATAGTTTTTTATATGAGTTTTGGAATTAATAAAATGAGTGCTTCAAAAGCTCAAACTACATTCTGGGTGTTTGCAGCTTTAATGGGTTTATCATTATCATCGATTTTATTGGTTTACACAGGTTTAAGTGTAACAAGAGTGTTCTTTATATCTTCAGCAACCTTTGGTGCGATGAGTATTTATGGCTACACTACTAAAAGAGATTTAACTAAGTTTGGTTCATTTTTAATGATGGGATTGATTGGAATAATCATCGCTTCATTAGTTAACATATTCTTAAAATCTTCAATGATGTATTTTGCAATATCAATAATTGGAGTGTTAATTTTTGTTGGTCTTACAGCATATGATACACAAAAAATTAAGAACATGTATGTTGCAAGCGACTCTGGTGAATTAGTTGGAAAAAAAGCGGTGATGGGCGCTCTAACTCTTTACCTAGACTTCATCAACTTGTTTATCATGTTGCTAAGATTATTTGGTCAAAGAAGATAAAACTCTAAAGTTTTTTCCAGTTAGTATTTTTAAGTAAACTCTTAAGTTCAAAAGAGTTTTTTAATATCTTCCCATTTGTATCTGTGATTAGATATTTTAAGTTTTTATTCTTAGGTTTAAAATTTTTGCATATTTTATAGAGAGCATTTTCTGCTGCATTTTTAAAAACGCTAAAGCTTACCTGTTTACTTGAAATACTAAGTCCATAATCTCTCCAAGAGCCTTCTGAGACCATTTTTGCGTATAAATCTAGAATTATTTGTAATTCATCTTTTTCAAAAAAGTGTTTCTCCTCAATTTTTTTGTGTGAGTTGTTTACTACGAGTCTTAAATTGTTATTCATTTATTTTATATTTATTAATTAAACCAATTTGAAATCCTGTAAAAATAACTGTTATTGGCAGCATACCCCAAACTTTAAAGTTAACCCAAAACTCTTCAGACTGTGTTCTCCAAATAAATTCATTTAATAGAGCAAGACCAAAGAAGAAATACATCCATCTTTTATTTAGAATTTCCCAACCAATATCACTTAAAGGTATAGATTTTCCCATTATCTTCTTTAAGATTGGTTCATTTGTAAAATATTTGCCAAAAAATAATGCTAAAGCAAACATAATATTAATTATAGTTGGCTTAACATAAATAAATATAGGGTCATTAAAATAAATAGTAAGTCCACCAAAAAAAGTAATTAAAATTCCACTGACCAAAGGCATTGGAGGAATTTTTTTTTCAAATACCCAGACTACAATTAGCGCAATTATTGTTGCAATAATTAATGGAGGAATTGCTACAGATAAATTTTTGTCATTACTGTAATAATAGAAAAAAAATATCGCTAAAGGCCCAAAATCTGTGAGAAATTTTAAAAAAGATTTATTCACTAAAAAGATATTAACATAATTAGTTGTGTCATAAAAACTTTATCTTTTTTCTTATTGATTTTTAATTCTAAATCTCCATATTAAACTCAATGGCAATACAAAAAGCTAAGTTTTCAATCGGCGACATTGTAAAACATAAACACTTTGAATTTAGAGGTGTGATATATGATGTTGATTTTGAATTTAATAACTCTGAAGAATGGTATCAATCTATTCCAAAAAATGTGAGACCAAGAAAAGATCAACCTTTTTATCATTTACTTGCTGAAAATGATGAGATTACATATGAGGCTTATGTGTCAGAACAGAATCTTCTAATGGATGACTCTGACGAACCTATTAAACATCCATTAATTGAGGAAATTTTTTCAGGTAAAAAAGGGTCTAGTTATTTTAAGCCATCAAACTAAAAAAATCACTATTTCAACACATTTGGTTCAAATCTTGGTCATAGAGATTAGTTAGAACTTCATTAATATCTGGTCAAGGGTGTGAATTTTACCCTTATCATTATCTCCCTCTACATTCTTGATCAGATATATCTTTCATACTAAAACCATCATAACTTAATTTATGTTTAAAATTTTTGAACCAAATAAAATATTTTTAATTACTTCAAAAGCGCCAAAATATGTAATGGCACTTTTTATAGCGGTAATTTCAATTGGTTTAATAGAAGCTCTAATTTTATCTCCAGAGGACTATAAGCAAAGTCATTCTGTGAGGATTATGTATGTGCATGTTCCTGCAGCCTGGATTTCACTAGGAATTTTTTCTTCTATTACATTATTATCTCTAAGTGGATATATTTTTAAAAATAAGAATTTCTTTTTAATTGCAAAAAGTTTAGCGCCTTCTGGTTTGGTTTTTAATATTATTGCATTGGTTACTGGTTCTATTTGGGGAAAACCTACGTGGGGCACATGGTGGGCATGGGATGCAAGAATTACATCAATGTTAATATTAGCTATTTTTTATTTATTATATTTAATTGCTTGGAGAATTTATGAGGACAAAGAAAAAGTTCTCAAAATAACAACTTTGATAACCATCTTTGGAATAATAAACATACCAATTATTAAATATTCTGTTGATTGGTGGAATACACTTCATCAGCCAGCCTCCATTAACATTATGTCTAAATCTGCCATTCACTCATCAATGCTTCTTCCGTTGATGATCATGACTGCGGCATTTGCCCTATTTTCTCTGCTAATTTTTTTAATGAAATATAATACAGAATTGATAAAGTTAAAAAATAAAGGATTAGATAGATTATGATTAATGAATTATTGAATATGAATGGGTACGGACTTTATGTTTGGTCTGCATTTTCATTTACACTTTTAAGTTTTGCAACTTTGTATTCAGTAACGAAGGTTCAATACATTAGAGAGAAAAATAAATTCATAGCTAAGTATGGTGAGCTTGATGCTCAAAAAGCTAAAATAGCAAGAACTCAAACTATCAACCAAGAAATTTTATCTGGCAGCCAAAGTATTTAACTTTTGAGCCATGTATGGTCGAAAAGTTAAACTAAGATTTTTTTTCATAATTTTAATTATATCAGTTTTAGTTTTATCAGTTTTTTTAGTACTTAAATCTTTAGAAGAGAACGTAGTTTATTTTAAATCTCCATCAGAGATTAAATCAGTTGGCGAACTTGATACTAAAAAAATTAGAATTGGAGGAATGGTAAAAAAAGGTTCAATAAATATGTCAACTGATGAAGTTAATTTTACAATAACAGATTTTAAAAATGAGATTAATGTTACATATTCAGGACTTGTTCCAAATTTATTTTCTGAAGGTAAAGGTGTTGTTGCAGAAGGATTCTTAAAAGATAGGAATTTTTTTGAAGCGTCAAAAATTCTTGCAAAGCATGATGAGAATTATATGCCTCCAGAAGTTAAGGCAGCCTTAGAAGAAAAATAATGATCTATAGTACAATTGGATATTACTCTTTAATTTTTGGTCTTGTTGTATCTTTACCTATATTTTTTTTTTCAATAAAAAATTTCAAAAATGAGGGTATCTTTGATAGTAAAATTATTGGTTTTTCATTTATCCAATTATTATTAGTTATAACTAGTTTTTTAGGTTTAATAATCTCTTTTATAATTTCTGACTTTAGCAATGAAACTGTTTATAATAATTCTCATACAACAAAACCTTTGTTTTATAAAATCTCTGGTACCTGGGGTAACCATGAAGGAAGTTTATTATTATGGCTTCTAGTTCTAACTCTTTTTATATTTATTTTTTTACTTAGATCTAAAAAATTATTAAAAAATTATAGAATTTTAACAGTTTTATTTCAGCAAATAATAATCATTGGGTTTTTTATTTTTCTAATCGATTCTTCAAATCCTTTTAATCATATTTTTCCAACTCCAACAGAAGGGTTGGGTCTTAATCCTATATTACAAGATCCTGCATTAGCAATTCATCCACCAATGCTTTATTTAGGCTATGTTGGATCTTCCATAATCTTTTCGAGTGTACTAGCTGCAACTAGTTTGAATTATATTTCAAAGTTATGGGCCACTCATATTAAACAGTGGGTATTAATATCTTGGTTATTCTTAACACTAGGAATCTTGCTAGGATCAATTTGGGCTTACTATGAATTGGGATGGGGAGGGTTTTGGTTTTGGGATCCAGTAGAAAATGTTTCACTAATGCCATGGTTAGCATTAACAACATTATTACATTGTGTTTTAGTTTTAGAGAAAAGATCTACTCTTAAATCATGGGTAATAATATTATCTATAACAACATTCACATTAAGTATGTGTGGAACTTTTTTGGTACGATCTGGAATTTTAAACTCTGTACACACATTTGCAAATGATCCAGAAAGAGGTCTATTTATTTTATCTTTTTTATTTGTACTTATTTTTGTTTCACTATTTGTTTTTTTTGTTTTTCATAAATCAGAGAAAGAAGAGGTAATTTCATTTACATTATTTAGCAAAGAGACATCAATATTAATTAATAACTGGTTAATGATGTACTTTTTGTCAGTGGTTTTAATTGGAACAGTTTATCCAATTTTTTTAGATGTTATTTCATCTGAACAAATATCTGTTGGACCTCCTTTTTATCATAAATTAATAATTCCTTTTTTAATTCCTTTTTTGATATTCATGGCATTAGGTCCTCAGTTAAAATGGATTAAATCTTCTTCACTAGAAGGAAAAAAGTACTTAGCATTTCTTTTAATTATTTCTTTTGTGATATCTTTTGTGATTGTAAAAAACTTTGGAAATAATTTATTAATCAACACTATTTTAATTGGAAGCGCCCTTTATTTATTCTTTATTACAGTTAGAGATTTTTTCAGAGAAAAGACTCAAAATTTTTCTCAAAACTTAGCACATTTCGGTTTTAGTTTACTGATTTTAAGTATTTTATTTAACAATATTTTTTCAAGCGAAGTGATAACAAATTTAAAAGTTGGTGAAACTTTTAAAAATGAAAAATTTAAAATTGAATTTAATGATCTTAAAAAATTTGAAGAGAAGAATTTCTTATCATTTAAAGGTTATTTTTTAATAGAAGACAACAACTCTAAAGAAAAACTAGAGCCTGAATTGAGAGTTTATAACCAACCAAATATTATTACTAGTGAAGCTGATATTAAAATAACATTTTTATCAGATAAATTTATTACGATGAATACAGTGCAAAATGAAGAATATTTTAATATTCGATATCAGGTAAAACCATTTATGTTATGGATTTGGGTATCAGTATTATTAATTTCTTTAGGTGGATCAATTAGTTTTTTTAAACGGAAAAGTTTATGAAAAAAAGAATAATTTCTTTTTTGATAATAGTTACTTTTATATTTACATTTGTAATTTTTTATAAAGGTTTAAATAAATCAAGTTTTTATAAACCTAAGAGTGAAATAAAAGAAATTCCAAAATTTTTATCAAAATCATTTTTTTCAAAAGAGGAAATAGAATCTCAAAAACTTTTTGATGAGAATAAATTTTATCTGTTTAACATATGGGCTTCTTGGTGTGTACCTTGTAGAGATGAACATCCAATTTTAGTTGCTTTAAGTAAAAATAAAAATTTAAACCTTATAGGTTTAAATTACAAAGATAAGATCACAAATGCTGAGAAATTTCTGAATGAATTAGGTAATCCATACAAAGAAATTTTAATAGATCAGGATGGTACGAGAGCAATTGAGTGGGGGGCCTTTGGAGTGCCTGAGACTTTCATAATATATAATAATAAAATTGTTAAAAAGTTTATCGGTCCACTTAATGAAAATTCGATTAAAGAAATTGAGCAAATAATTCAATGAAGATACACAAATTTATTTTTTTATTCTTAATTTTGTTTTCTTTTAATTCATTAAATGCGAGCGAGGATGAACTAAAAAAAAATATAACTAAAAACTTGAGATGTTTAGTTTGCCAAGGACAATCAGTTTATGATTCTGACTCAGAATTTGCTGTGAGCTTAAAATTGGTAGTTGAGAATAAAATTCAACAAGGGTTAACAGAAGACCAAATCTATAAATTTTTAACTGATAAATATGGAGACTGGATTTTATATGATCCAAAATTTAATAAAAATACCTATTTATTATGGTTTTTACCTCTATTGATCTTATTTTTAGGTGGTGCGATAATAGCAAAAAAACTTATAAAATTTAAAAAATAATCTGCTAAATAAAGTCAATGATTTTAAAACGTTTAATTATTATTTTATTATTAATTTTTTCTTCATCTAGTTTTGCTTTTGGAGAAGAGGTTAACAATAATGAACATCAAATAAACTTCTTTACAGGTAACTTTGATTTTAGTGATGATAAGCAAAAAGCAATTCTAGTTGGTTTTCAACATCAAAATGAGAATTTAAATAGAGATACATTCCTAGGAAACGTATCTCCAATTACAGGTGGTTTTGTTACGGAAAATTCTGCTGCATATATTTATACCGGAATAGAATGGAACGTGGATATGGGAGGATTGACTTTTACACCTAGTTTTGCTCCAGGACTATATCATGAGGGAGATGGAAAAGATCTAGGTCATGTATTGGAATTCAAATCTGAAGTTCAATTATCTTATGCTGCATCGGATAAAACAAGTTTTGGTGTTTCATATAATCATGTATCAAATGCAAGTTTAGGAGATAAAAATCCTGGTGCAAATAGTTACATGTTTAATTTTATTCGAAATTTTTAATAAAAATTATGAATTTAAAAGATTGTCACAATTTTAGTGACTTTAGAAAACTTGCAAAAAAAAATCTTCCTTCACCTATATTCCATTACATTGATGGTGGTGCAGATGATGAAATAACTTTAAAACGAAATACGGATGCATTCGGCGATTGTGATTTAGTACCCAATGTTCTTGCAAGTGTAGGAAAGCCAGATTTGTCAACAACGGTGTTTGGCAAAAAAATAGACATGCCAATATTCTTAGCACCTACTGCTATGCAAAGACTCTATCATCATGAAGGAGATAAAGCTTCTGCAAGAGCAGCAGAGAAATTTGGAACTTTTTATAGCATGTCAACAATGGCAAACACTACTATTGAAGAAATATCAAATGTTTCAAGTGGTCCTAAATTGTTTCAACTCTATGTTCATAAAGATCAAGGTATTACCGATGATTTAATTGAAAGGTGTAAAAGAGCCAATTTTGATGGGATGTGTTTAACAGTTGATACATTGGTTGCTGGAAATAGAGAAAGAGATCACCGAACAGGATTTACAACACCACCAAAGTTAACTCTTCAAAGTTTAATGAGTTTTGCAATGCATCCAAAATGGGTTTTTAATTATTTTACCCATGAAAAATTCCAATTGGCTAATGTTGCAACAAAAACTGATAAGGGAACTAACATTGCAAAATCTGTAATTGAGTACATTAATGAACAATACGATCCTGCAATGAATTGGAAAGATGCCGAGTATTGTGTAAAAAAATGGGGAAAGCCATTTGCTCTAAAAGGTGTGATGTCCGTTGAAGATGCAAAAAGAGCAATTGATATTGGTTGCACTGCAATAATGATTTCAAATCATGGAGGACGACAGTTGGATGGTTCTAGATCTCCATTTGATCAAGTAAAAGAAATTTCTGATGCAGTTGGAGATAAGTTAGAAATTATTTTAGATGGAGGAGTAAGAAGAGGTACCCATGTTTTAAAAGCTTTAGCAGCTGGAGCAAAAGCTTGTAGTTTTGGAAAAATGTTTTTATTTGCACTTGGTGCCGGAGGTCAACCAGGTGTTGAACGTCTGTTGCAAAATATGCATGATGAAATTAATAGAAACATGGTACTAATGGGTTGTAAAAACATTAGCGAATTAAATAGAACTAAAATTATTTACAGAAAATAAAATGAAACTAGCAAAGAGTCTTGAAAGATTAGGCACTGAATCTGCATTTAGTGTTTTGGCTGAAGCAAAAAAATTAGAAGCTCAAGGCAAACCTATGATCCATCTAGGCTTAGGTCAGCCTGATTTTAAAACACCAAAACATATAGTTGATGCTGCAAAAAAAGCTTTAGACGATGGTCATCATGGATATGTTTTAGCAAATGGTCTTTTAGAGTGTAGACAATCTGTATCAAGAAAAATTAAAAAACTTTATAATAAAGATGTAGATCCAGAGAGAATTTTAATTATGCCAGGCGGCAAGCCTACGATGTATTTTGCAATTCAATGTTTAGGCGAGCCTGGAACTGAAATCATTCACCCTACACCTGGTTTTCCAATTTATGAGTCGATGATTAATTATTCTGGTGCAAAAGCAGTTCCATATGACTTAACAGAGGATAAAGACTTAAAATTTGATCCTGAGAAAATTTTATCTTTAATTACTGACAAGACTAGAATGTTAATTTTGATTAATCCAAATAATCCAACAGGTAGTTTTGTTGAAAAATCTACAGTCGATGTTTTGGCTGAAGGTTTAAAAAAACATCCGCATGTAACAATTTTAAGTGATGAAATTTATAGTAGACAAATTTTTGATGGTAAAGAAATGCCAACTTTTTTTAACTATCCTGACTTACAAGATCGATTAATTGTTTTGGATGGTTGGAGTAAAGCGTATGCCATGACAGGATGGAGAATGGGCTGGAGTGTTTGGCCCGAAGAGTTAATTCCACATGTTACAAAATTAATAATTAATAGTTTTTCATGTGTGAATGTACCATCGCAATTTGGAGGAATAGCTGCACTGGATGGTCCTGATGATCCAATACATGAAATGATGAAAAAATTTGATGAGAGAAGAAAGTTAATTCATGAAGGTTTAAATAATTTACCAGGTGTCGAATGTAGTATGCCAGGTGGAGCATTTTATGCCTTTCCAAATGTAAGCGGAACAGGAATGAATGGATCTGAGTTTTGTAAAAAAGCAATGCATGAAGCAGGAGTTGCAATTGTTCCCGGAACAGCATTTGGAAAAACTTCAGTAGATTATGTAAGATTTAGTTACGCCGCATCAAAGGACAACATTTCTAACGCATTGGAAAACATCAAAAAAATGCTAGGTTAAGTCTATGACTGAATTGGCTCTACCAAAAATCGATAGATCAATAATTTCAAGAAAAGATGAAATTGTAAAAAATCTTTCAAGATTAACAAATTTAGAAAATGTTCTAAGTCACGCAGATGAAATCAAGCCCTATGAAACAGATGCTTTAGCAGTTTATACTCAAACACCATTAGCTGTTGTATTACCTGAGAATACAAATGAGGTGAGTGAAATTTTAAAATATTGTTATCAGGAAAATATAAAAGTTATTCCAAGAGGTGCTGGAACAGGATTGTCAGGTGGTGCACTACCTTTACAAGATGCAATTGTTTTAGGTTTAGGAAAGTTTAATAAAATTTTAAAAATTGATTTTGAAAATAGATGTGTAGTTACTCAACCAGGTGTAACTAATTTAGGAATTACCCATGCAGTTCAGCATAAAGGGTTTTACTATGCTCCAGATCCATCAAGTCAATTAGCATGTTCAATTGGTGGAAATGTTGCAGAAAACTCAGGTGGTGTTCATTCTTTAAAATACGGAACAACCACGAATAATATCCTAGGTGTCGAAATGGTTATGATGGATGGAACTATAACTAGAATTGGTGGAAAATCATTTGATCAAGAAGGTTATGATTTAATGGGATTAATTTGTGGATCTGAAGGATTGTTAGGAGTTGTAACAGAAGTAACAGTTAAAATTTTAAAAAAACCAGAAGTAGTTAAAGCAGCCTTGATAGGATTTCCCTCAATCCAAGAAGGAGGAGATGCAGCATCTGAAATAATTTCAAGCGGGATAGTTCCAGCCGGTATGGAAATTATGGACAAAGCATTAATTGAAGCAACAGACAATTTTAGTAAAGCAGGATACCCAAGAGATGCAGAATTATTAGTAATTGTTGAACTTGATGGAACTGAGTCAGAGGTAAACGAATTACTAAAAAAAGTTAGTGAAATTGCAAAGAAGAATAATTGCTCAAGCTTAAAGTTAAGCAAAAATGAAAAAGAAAGATTATCGTTTTGGGCAGGACGTAAAGCTGCATTCCCAGCATGTGGAGCAATGGCACCAGACTACTATTGTATGGATGGTGTTATACCTAGAGGGAAACTTTCACAAACATTACTTGAAATACAAAAATTATCTAAGAAATATAATTTACCTGTTGCAAATTGTTTTCATGCAGGTGATGGAAATTTACATCCACTAATTATGTTCGATGGAAGTGATAAAGAACAATTACGTAAAACAGAGGAGTTTGGTGCTGAGATTTTAAAAACATGTGTCAGACTTGGAGGTGTAATATCTGGAGAGCACGGTATTGGAATCGAAAAAAGAGAATTAATGTGTGAAATGTTCAATGATAATGACATTCAACAGCAATTAGATATTAAAAAATCTTTAGATGAGAAAAACTTATTAAATCCAGGTAAAGTTTATCCAATTTTAAAGAAATGTGTTGAGGAAGGAAGGGTACATGTCCACAAAACAGAAAACAAATTCCCAGATCTTCCAAGATTCTAACGATATTTTTTATCCTAAAGATGAACTTGAGGTTTCAGATTTAGTTAAGGATTTTTATAAAAAAAATTCATCTATCGAGTTAACAGGATCTAATTCTAAAAACTTTATTGGTAACAAAACTCAAGCTGCGAATAAAGTTTCATTATCAAAACTATCAGGAATTATAGAATATTATCCTGAGGAACTTTATATCAAAGTTAAAGCTTGTACGCCTTTGCAAGAAATAGAGGATGCTTTAGAAAAAAATGATCAAGAATTAGCGTTTGAACCATTAGATTTTGGTTACATAAAAAATGGTAAACCAAATAAGGGAACAATTGGTGGATATTTGTCTTGTAATTATGCAGGTTCAAGAAGATTTAAAGTCGGAAGTGTTAGAGACCATGTGCTAGGATTTAGAGGAGTAAATGGTAAAGGCGATATCATAAAATCTGGGGGGACTGTTGTTAAAAATGTAACTGGCTATGATCTTTCAAAACTCATATCTGGAGCTTTTGGAACACTTGTAGCTTTAACAGAAATAACTCTAAAGGTTTTACCCAAAAAACAATTAACAAATACTATTGTTGTTAAGGTGGATGATAAGAAAAAAATCTATGATTTATTTGATAAAATTGCTTCATCGAGCAGCGAAATAACTGGAGCGGTTTTTTTACCAGATGAACCAGACGACAGTATGTTTATTAGAAATAAAGAAACTATTTTTAAATTCAATGATTTAGATTTTACAGGACCTTACCTAGCTCTTAGACTTGAGGGAGATAAAGTTTCAATTAATGAAAAAACAAAAAAAATTACAAAAGAACTAGATTTAAAGAAATTCAAAATAGCTACACTTGATAATTATCAATCATCTCCTTTTTGGAAAAAAATAAATAATTTGGAATTGTTTCAAAATACGCAAAACAACTTACTTAGAATTGTAATTGAACCTGCAAATGGTTCTGAAATGATGAGCTATCTAGGAAATAAATTTAAATATTATATTGATTGGTGTGGGTCATTATTTTGGGTCGAAGTTCCTCCTAAAAAGAATAATAAAGTTGGTGAAATTAAAAAGAAATCAATTGAACTTGGTGGATACATGACAATTATTAAAACTTCTGAGGAGTATGATTATGAAGAAACAATATTTACAGTAGACCCTGTACGATTAATGATTTCAGAAAAAATTAAAAAAAGTTTTGACCCAAAAAGAATATTTAACCCCGGTAAAATGTATAGGGGAATTTAATGCAAACTCATTTTTCAGATAAACAATTAGAAAATAGTGATAACAAAGCCACTGAAAAAATTTTTAAAAAATGCGTTCACTGCGGAATGTGTAATGCCACATGCCCAACACACCAAATTCTAGGTGATGAACTTGATGGGCCAAGAGGTAGAATTTATTTGATTAAAGATATGTTGGAAAATAATAAAAAACCAACAGAAAAAGTAGTTAAACATATTGATCGATGCTTATCTTGTTACAGCTGTATGACGACATGTCCATCAGGTGTGAACTACATGCATATAATTGATCATGGAAAAAAATATATTGAAAAAAATTATGAGAGAGGTTTTTTTGATAAACTAATAAGATATTTTTTATCAATTACTCTTCCTAATCCAAAAGTTTTTAAGTTATCTAGTTGGCTTGTTAAATTAGCAAAACCAATAAAATTTTTAATGCCATCAAAAATAAAAGATATGATGGACTTAATGCCAACTAGTTTTCCAAAAAAATCATTACCTATTAAAGAGATTTATAAAGTAACTGGTAAAAAGAAAATCGCACGAGTGGCACTGTTAACCGGGTGTGTACAAAAAGAAATTTCACCTCAAATTAATGAAGCAACTATTCGATTGCTGAATAGACATGGCGTTGAAGTAGTTGTGCCAAAAAAAATTAGATGTTGTGGTTCCCTTAATCATCACCTTGGTAAAGAAGAGGATGCGCATCAAGATTTTAGAAACAACATTAATGTTTGGTATGAGGAGCATAAAAAAGGAAATTTAGATGCCATTTTATCTAACACATCTGGTTGTGGAACAACTATGAAGGATTATGGTTTTATATTTAGAGATGATAAAGAACTTAGCAAGAAAGCAAAAGTAATCTCTGAATTAACTAAGGATATTTCAGAATACATATTTGAGAGTTTAAAATTAAATATTAAATCTAAGAATAAAAAATATAAAGTTGCTTATCATTCAGCCTGTTCTATGCAGCATGGTCAAAAAGTTCACAACCAGCCTATCTCATTGCTTGAAAAAACAAAAAATGAAATTTTAGAGATACCAGAAGGCCATATATGCTGTGGCTCTGCCGGAACTTATAATATTCTTCAGTCTAAAATTGCAAAGCAACTTTTAACAAAAAAAGTAAATAATATTGAGAGTTTAGAACCAGATTTTATTTCAACAGGAAATATTGGTTGTATTACCCAAATTTCTCATGGTACTAAGGTGCCGATACTTCATACGATCGAAGTATTAGATTGGTATACAGGTGGGCCTAAACCAACTGTATTAACTTAAAAAATTTATGAAAAAAATTTTAATTACTAGAAGATTATTAAAAGAGAGTGAAGACAAAGCCTCTAAAATGTTTGATGCTAATTTAAATTCAAATGATGAGTTGTATTCTCAATCAAAACTAATTGAATTAACGCAAGGATGTGATGCAGTATTAACTTCTCTTACTGATAAAATGGATGAGGAAACTATTAATAAATTACCTGACAGTATCAAAGTAATTTCAAATTTTGCAGTTGGGTTTGGTAATATTGATCTTGAGGCTGCAAAAAAAAGAGGAATAGCAGTCACAAATACTCCAGAAGTATTATCTGATGCAACAGCAGAGATTGGAATTTTATTAATATTAGGTGCTTGTAGAAGAGCTTCAGAAGGAATTGAAGCTGCAAGAGAAAGTAATTGGAAATGGTCTGCTGATTATTTAATTGGTAAACAATTAACAGGAACAAGACTTGGAATTTTAGGGATGGGTCGAATAGGTCAAAAAATTGCTAATATAGCAAGGTCACTTGGGATGATAATTCATTATCATAATCGATCAAAACTTTCTGAAGATAAAGAAAAAGGCGCTATTTATCATGACAGCTTAAAAAGTCTTTTTTCAGTTTCAGATGTTTTATCCATTTGTTGTCCTGCAACAAAAGAAACTGAGAACATGATTAATAAAGAAACAGTTGAATATTTTCCAAAAGGAGCAGTAATTACAAATGTTGCAAGAGGAGATATTGTTGACGATGAAGCTTTAATTGATGCTTTAAATAGAAGAAAGATTTACGCAGCAGGATTAGATGTCTATAAAAATGAACCCAATTTAAATCCTGGATATTTAAAAAATAAATCTGTTTTTATTTTGCCTCATCTTGGTAGCGCAACTAAAGATACCAGAATTGCTATGGCTAACTTAGCAATAGATAATATCAATGAGTTTTTTGAAACTGGTAACTGCAGAAATAAAGTAAATTAGTTTTAAATAATTCTTTCAATAAACCAATATAAACCAACACAAGCTATGACAAGTGACATAGGTTTTGTTATTCTTGCATCATACCATTTTTGTTTACCAAAAGGTAATGCTAGCAATAGATAAGCAATTAGAATTACTGCAATTTGTCCAAGCTCTACACCAACATTAAAAGAAACAAGACTTGTTATAAATAAATCATCCGGGATACCAATCTCGGTTAGAACTCCCGCAAAGCCTAATCCATGAAGAAGACCAAATATAAATATTACAAATGGCCTTGCTTTATTAAGCTTATTTGTGAATAAATTTTCAAAAGCCACATAAGCAATTGAAATAGCAATTATAGGTTCAACAATGTTTGGCGAAATATTTACAATATTTAATACACCTAGAAACAATGTAATTGAGTGAGCGATTGTAAAATAGGTAACCTGAAAGAATAATGGTTTAAATTTTGTAGATAATAAAAACAAAGCTAAAACAAAAAGTATGTGGTCTAAACCTTTTGGTAGAATGTGCTCAAATCCAATAACAATATAGTCAGTTATTGTCTTGAATATGTTTGATTGATCTTCATTAATATTAAAAGTTGATGACAAACTTTCTTTTGTAATTATTTCAGTATGAAGTTCACTTTGATCGTTTGAATTAACACGTAATATTACTGATCCAAAATTTTCATCCCAATAAAATTGGTAAGCTTCCTCTTGTAAATTTTTAAAGCTTAATTCAATGGTACTATCTCGTATAACCTCTATATCTCCGATTTCAGGAATTTTAATTTGTTCTATAGTTCCGAAATATTCATTTGAGGAATTAGTTAAATAAATTTTGTCATCTAAACTATCAAATTTTTCATAAAACTTTTTCAATAACTTATCAGGGCTTAATTTTCTATACTCATCATACAAATCAGACTGATCAGATTCTTTAGTATTTGAGTGATTAGGATCAATTCCTACAATGATCGCTTCTAGATTAATTTTTAAATCAAGTTTTGCATTAGTTGTTTTTTCATTTTTTGTTATATCTAAATTTGCTATGTTTGG
>Ga0255783_10001746_pt1 | contig 22763 bp, 20 predicted proteins | sample 011ome_22_FD_179981 | JGI IMG/M metagenome (GOLD analysis project Ga0255783, IMG submission 179981) | Coastal salt marsh microbial communities from the Groves Creek Marsh, Skidaway Island, Georgia - 011507BT metaG (version 2) | ecosystem: Environmental > Aquatic > Marine > Intertidal zone >... | reverse complement strand
AAATTTGGCATAGAGATACTTTCATCTCTACAGAAATCCTTGAGTTTAGATCTAAATAAGTCTAATGGAAACTTTACATTTGGATTTATAATTACAAGATCATCTCTTTGTAAGTATTTTTCTAACGGGTTTGTTGCTGCAGCTATTTGTTCCCGTACTTTAAAAAAGTAACTCGGTAAAACGTTCCATATATCCTGATCTTGATATTTTTGAGCATATTCTAGGTATCCACGTAAACATTTTTGAATGATTTTTGGCATTTCTGCTTCTAATTTTGAATCAAGAGTAGGGTCAGTGTCACTGTCACGAACTTGTTTACCAAAATGGAACGTAACGAGACGACGAAGAATACTTCCCGATTTATCTTTCCATTGTGGTACTTCGTTACCACCTAAAATACCTGGTACTTTCCATACAAAATTTTTAGCTTTTTCACATTTTACTGCTATAGAGACTTCTTCGCCAGAAACGATCGATTGGAATTCTGCCTGTTCTAATTGTAAATCACCTTTAATTTCAGGTGCTATGTACATTAATGCATCATGTATAGATGATAAACCGAACTTTTTCTCGACATTGTTAGAAAGAGTTTTAATATCATCAACTTCATAAAATTTACGAAACACTTTTGTAATCAGAGTCGATTTACCGGAACGCGCTATACCCTTCAGGAAAGGTATAACCTGCCATTTATCCAGTTCATTTAATTCAAAACATAAACGACCTCCCAGAATGTACATCCATTTAATAACATCTTCTTCATAGTCCTGATACGTTAGAACACTATCGAAATAAGGTGTAGGTATATCTTCCCATTTATCAAGTTTACTGAAATCTTCAAATTCCATATCAAAGTATTTACAACTTACGAGCGTTGGATCTAGGGATGCAGCTTCTTTTGATTCGTATGGGTAAAAAGCGGTGTGCCATAACCCAGTTGTATCGGACCAAAGTGAACCGATAAAAATACCGTTCCTAAATGACCAAACGCGTCTATTTTTCTTTATTTCGGGGAATTGCATATCGTTACAGTCTGTTAAGTGTTTGATAATTTGTGAAAACATAGCAGTTCCGTTAGACGATGTTAAATCTTTCCATAGCTCAAACCATTCTTCTTTACCTGCAATTCGATGAACATAATGTTTTATTTCCTCCTCTTGTTTCCAGGCCCTTGTATCGTAACCTTCAAGCGTTTTAATTTGTCTACACGTATACCCTTTGTAACGCCTCGTATTATTTTTGTACAGGGAATCGAGAATAGCAAGTACTGTTTTTTGAAAAACGTTAAGTTCGTCAAAATCGGGCATGGAACACCTAAAAAGCGATGGGTTTGTAGTAAGTTCAAGGGGTACCATAGTTGGGTTATTTCTTCTATCGTGTACACGGTTTGTACTTAAAACTATATTCCAGGAGTCACACACATGATCGGTCAACCGACTTAGTCTAAAAGATACACTTAAATCGTCCGGGTTACCTTCGTCACTTGAAAGTATACCTAATAATTTACCGCGATTAAAGTACCGTCCCATCTTTTCTAACATTTGTCTATACATATTTGATTTCGCTTTCATATCAACGTACTTCGGTTGTTTTGTTTCAGGGTCAAGTTCGTTTTCGGTAAAGAATATATCATAGGCGAGATCAACTGGACTTAACGAGACGAGATCTATATTATTTTTATCAGGAGATAAACCAAGCTGTTTTTCTTCATGTTTTAACATCCTTATTAATTGTTCTGGATTGAGATTATCTATTTGATTGGCCATATCTCTGTAGAAGGCTTCTTCGTGGTCTGCATCCGGACTAATGAATAAGGTATCCGAGTCCATTTTATAATTATTACTTACTAATTTTTTATACCTGTTTTTGTAAATGACTTAATAATTTTATCATAATTTTGTTTTGAATTTCGAGTTGTCTCGATATATTTACCAGAGATGAACATACAGTTTCACCTTCTTCGTTTACAAGAACTGAACTTAAAAGGTTTCCTAATCTATCGAGACTATTATCTTCAAATTGAGAATCGAGTTCGATATCAGTATCACTATAAATAACATCTTCCAATTCATCTACTATCGGGAGTTCACCTCCGGTTGTAGATAGATCATCATCATCTTGCATACTTGATTCAATTTCAGATTCAATTTCAATATTTTCATCGACACTTTCTTTGTCGACACTTTCAAGTTCTGGTACAGGTTCGTTAGACATTTATATACATCAGGAAAAATCAAATTGAGTTTTTTCGCGGAAACGCCTGAAAAAAAAATCTCATGTTATAGTACAAAAACAAACAAAATGGCCGGTGGTCTCATGCAACTCGTCGCCTATGGCGCCCAAGATGTCTACTTGACTGGTAACCCAAAAGTCACTTTTTTCCAGGCGGTTTACAAACGCCACACCAACTTTGCGATGGAAACCATCGAACAAACTATGAACGGTACTGCCGGTGCCTCTGGCAGAGTCTCCGTCACGGTCGCCAGAAACGGTGATTTGATCGGTGACATGTACCTCGAAGCGACTACGGTAACTACGGGAAGTATGGGTAACCAATCTCATCAAACTAACCCAGATACTAACTGGATCGCCGAGCGTATTGTCTCGACTGCGGAATTGTCCATTGGTGGTCAAAGAATTGACAAGCACTACCAAAGATGGTGGAGATTGTACTCTGAATTGTACTTGTCCGAAGGGTCCAAGCTCAACTACGCTAAGATGACGACTAACCCAGAAGCGGGTACTGCCAACAAGGTTTACTTGCCACTCATCTTCTTCTTCAACCGCAACCCAGGATTGGCCTTGCCATTGATTGCTTTGCAATACCACGAAGTCAGAATCGACATTGACTTGACCTCTGAGTTTGACACGCACGTGACTGGCTTGAAGGTGTGGGGTAACTACATGTACCTTGACACTGAAGAGCGCAGACGATTCGCGCAAAAGGGTCACGAATACTTGATCGAGCAAGTTCAGCACACTGGTACTGATGCCTTGGAGGCGTCGGGAACCAAGCAAGTCAGATTGTCCTACAACCACCCAGTCAAGGAATTGGTCTGGTGTGTGACTGACGGTGATTCGTTAAAAGCCAACTTGTGGAACCTTGGTACCTCGACCGATGCGACGAAGGTTACAGTTGCTTCGGGTCAAATCGCCAATGCTAATTGCGTTTCGACTACGACTTCTTCGTCCGGTGCCCCACAGCTCATCACCGGTGACCTCGGGGGTTCGGTGGATTATGTTGAAGAAGTTGTTGGTGCGTTGAAGTCTGCCAAGTTGGTCCTCAACGGCCAAGACAGATTCAAGGAGCAAACCGGTAAGTACTTTAACCAAGTGCAACCATTTGCCCACCACTCCGGTTCGCCATGTGCGGGTGTCTACTCGTACTCCTTTGCGCTCAAGCCAGAAGAACACCAACCAACTGGTACGTGCAACTTCTCCAGAATCGACAACGCGCAAATGTCGGTTACTTGCAATGCCGCGGGTGACCGTGCGGCTCTCGCCCTCCAAATGTTCGCGGTCAACTACAACGTTCTCCGTGTCCAATCCGGTATGGGTGGCCTCGCCTTCTCCAACTAAGCATTTCTTAGTTTATTGAGTTTAGTAAAAAATAAAATTTAAAAAATAAATAAAAAATAAAATTTAGATTTTAAAATTTAGAACAATTTTTAAAGTGTAACCTTAAAGTATTTTTGTATTTTTTCGAGTACGTACCAGTTCGGTTCGATTTTTTCAGATTCGATTTTGTTTATAGTATCTAACGTTTCGCCTATTCTGTGTGCAAGTTCAACTTGTGTATGACTTCTTTTTATACGTAGCATTTGGATTCGTTTACCTAGTGTATTATCCATGATGTAATATATTAGAGTTTAACACCCAAAACTCGACGCAGTTTTTGCATGATTTTATGATCCGGAATCGCTTTACCTGATTCGTACGATGATATTATATCAGACGACACGTTTATGAGATTAGCAAGTTCCTTTTGTGTATACTTTTTTGTAGTACGCGCTCTTTGAATAGTCAAACCCGTTTCTTTACTGACCCTTTTATGTGTACCTAGATCAGTTTCCTCGAGTTTTTGGAGCGGTGATTTGCCGGAATATTGACACCGTTTCGGTAATTTGATTTCCTGACCCATGAACTTGACGTATTTTTCCTTTTCTTTTTCTTTAGTAACACTTTTACCGTGTATGGTAATTTCATCCCAATCTTGGTGGAACATGTTTTATAGTATAAGTACTTAAAATTTTAAGTATATCTTAGGTTAATGGAAGGTGTTTATATATTTTTAATAGTTTTTGGAACTATTTGTGCTACGTGTGCAGTTTTTGAACCCGTTGTTAAATGTTATTATACGTGTTTTCCATACAAACGGGAACAAATAATTGAAGTATAAAGTTTAAACCTATGTATACAATAAATGATTGATGCATACACAGACGGAAGTTGTTTGGGTAATCCCGGACCAGGTGGATGGGCGTATCTTATAAATACAGATCCTCAAATTGAAAATGCGGGTGGTAAAGATATTACGACGAATAACGTTATGGAAATGACAGCGATCATAAAAGTTTTAGAAAAGTGTTTAGAACTTGGATATAAATACGTACGTGTTTTTACCGATAGTAATTATGTAAAAATGGGATTAACAGAATGGTCTAAGAATTGGGAACGTAACGGTTGGAAAACAGTAAAAGGTGATGACGTAAAGAATAAAGATGAATGGGTACAAATGGTTGAATTGATGCGTAAATTTGATATTGTTGATATTAAATGGGTCAAAGCACATAACGGAAACGTAAACAATGAACGTGTAGATACTTTAGCAAGAGAATACGCATACTTATTTTCTAAGAAATAGTAATGGGAGCTACTCTACCAGAACAACATCACTGGTGTCCAAAACAGGAAAAACTCCTTATATGCTGGGCCGAAAAAGCCGCAGGATACAGGTGGTTGCATAACCACGCACGCATGTTTTATAAAAAACAAAACGATTGGTTATCGTACCCGTGTATAATCATATCGAGTATAACGGGTGTTGGTGGTTTTGCGGTTTTGAGTCCAAACGATGAAAGTATGTCTGATTCAAAAAAACAACAGATAATAGCAGTTCAATACTTTTTTGCATTTCTAAACGTACTCGCGGGTATACTTACATCTGTTTCCAAGTTTAATAATAGTTCAAAAATGATGGAAACACACTCGGCGATGTGTATTCAATGGTCTAAATTTTATAGGAATATAGAGATGGAATTATCACTCGAAACTGAACACAGAGGTGACGTGAACGAATTCGTGACGAAGTGTCGCCAAGAATACGATCGCCTTTTAGACGATTCTCCGGATATTCCATCAAATTCTATAGATGCGTTTAATACAGCGTTTCCTAATAAAGAGAATAAACCCGACGTGTGTAACGGTTTGAACGTAATAGGTACGAATTTAAGTGGAGGTACGGATAGTGAATATAACAAACGTAAAATTGTTAAATGGTTAGCTAAATCGAGACCACAAACACCCGATATAGAGTTAGCTAGGAAAATGAGTACGGACGTTTCACAATATGATTTACAATCACACCCAATTAAATAGAAACTTATATAAAGTTAATAAGTATTAGAGTAGTATAAATGATTGAATACAAAGAGTACGTTTTACGTTTAGTAAAAGTTGTATTTGGCTTAAAGTTTATGGTCGATGTATAGATGTGATCCTATAGCTCAATTGGTTAGAGCGCGGTGCTTATACACTACTAGGTATACCTAAGTGACTTTATCGTCACGTACGCAACGCCGAGGTCGCGGGTTCGACCCCCGCTAGGATCATTGTTTTACACTATACTTTTATCTATAGTTTATCATCTATAGATAAAAATATTATACATTATAAATGAATACTCGTAGTAATAAATATAAGAATATTACATTTGATATCATTTTTTATCTTGCGGTAGGGATACTTGCTACAAAAAATTATAATAATAAATATCATAAACACGTCAGGGAAAAAATTGAATTAGCTCAATCTAGATTTTTGTATGCAGTTGAAAAGGATCACTTAGAACCTAAACATTATGAGTATTTACACGGTTTAGCGCAAACAAATAATAAAAACATGTTTATGGACCCCGAAGGTGCAAATAGAATTGCTAGGACAATTTTAAGATGGACGGATAAAATGTATAATACAAATCACTCGTCGTCTAATAATAATAATCGTCGTAAACGTAGACCGCGTACAATACAGGAATGGGAAAATAAAAGTAAACCGAAGTACCCTTTCTCAAAAACTATAAAACGGTATACACCTTCTCGAAATTTAGTACCTAACATAGGAAAATTATCTCTAAAGAATAAAAAACCTGATCCGGAACCTCCTATTCGTCCAAAACAAATTAGACCTATAATAAAGAAACCTAATAATAAAAAGAAGGTTACGTGGTCTAAAAAACCTCAAGTTAAAGAAATTACACCTATGAAAAATCAATCACCTAAGACGTATGCACAAGAACAAAAACAAAAGATGCGTAAAACACCTTTTAAAAGTAAAAAATAATTAGATAAAGATTTCGCGCGTTAAAAAGTAAATGAATAGAATTGTATTTTTATCTAACACTCCTCCGTCGCCCGAAAATAAAAGACACATAATCCGTAAAAATGTTCTCGAAAGTACGTATTCGAAAAAAATAGACATTACACCCGAAACGGTCGAGAATCCGCGTCTTCAGTATAGGTTCGTAGAAGCTATAGACGAAGCAAAGGAAATATGTGCCAACGCATCGTCAGACGAGTGTTTTAACGCATGGGACGAAGTCGACGAACTCGAAGACTCGATGATGCGCGTGGGTTTAAATCTATTCCCCGACTATGGTATGAGATACGGGTCACTGTTACGCCGAAACTTCAAACTCCGTTTTAATGTTCGTAACGTCGAAGACCATCACGTTATACCCGTTCAGTTTAGACACCACCCCTTATTTGATAAAGTTAAATACGATTTACAAGCGAGTGATAACATAATCATGATGCCGCGCGAAATCGGTAACCTTCGCGAAAATAGGGTAACGCATACCGGACCACACCCTAAATATAATAAGTTTGTAGGGACAGTACTCGATTCCATGGTACACATGGAAAATCCCGAACCAGAGTTTAAACAGTTTGTTGACTTTTTAAAGATTGGGTGTCGATTTAGACCACAGGATATACCATGGTAGGTAATATTAGCTTAAAGAAAACATGCGACATATATACGGGTAGCTACTGTCATATAGCGGTTAGTATCTTGGACTTTGAATCCAATCACCTAGGTTCAAATCCTAGCAGTAGCTTATAAAGATGCCGTGGCCGAGTGGTCTAAGGCGCTGGATTAAGGCTCCAGTCCGAAAGGGCGCAGGTTCAAATCCTGTCGGCATCACCCGTGCGATAGCTCAGTTGGTAGAGCATTGGATTGTAATTTACACAAATTATTATAACTATTCGTTTAGTTGCTAAACTCCAATTGTCCCGAGTTCGATCCTTGGTTGCGCGACCCACCCATTACTTTCTCTCGTAACTCAGTTGGTTAGAGTGTGCGACTGTTAATCGCGAAGTCACCGGTTCAAATCCGGTCGAGAGAGTTTTTATACAAAACGAGCAAAGGATCGCAGGTTCGACCCCTGTCGCGAGCATATTATCTAACGAGCTCGTGTGGCCAAGTGGTAAGGCATTTGCTTTGTATTTATTTTTATTAATAATTTTAATATTCTTAATAAAAATAAAAATAAAAATAAAATTAAAAATAAAATTAAAAAATTATACATCTCGAAGAGATGCGATAAAATTTATCGACGTTCGTTCTTGTTTCATAAAATCGTATTGGCTCAACGCGGCTTGTACTGTCGGAATAGGTACCCCGCAGTGCACGCAGTGCATAACAAACGCTCGAACACGTTCGACGGACGAATCCATGACGTATAAGGGATCTTGGTTTTCGAACATGGGACACGATACGTTCGAGTTCACCGACCAAGGTACGACTTTCCCGTACGAAATCAGGTTAGCTTCGTATAACGCCATCGCAAAACAGAACCGGATCGTCTGAAGTATATTTTGTGTATCGAAATACGTGTTATACGATTGGTACGTTTCGGATAATTTTGCGTATTGACTCGTCATGCGTGACATGACAGCTGAGTGTATTACAGGTGTAGGTAACCTCGATTTAAACGTATACTCCATGAACCACGCGGTCGAGTTCTTAACCTTCGCGACCTGACCATAGTTTCGTGTTACGTAGAGTTGGGATTTACACCGATCAATAACCGGACCCGAAACGTCCATGTACTTTGCCTTATCCATGAGTGAAAGCATGACGGGAACGTTCCCGTTACAATACGCGAACACGTCGCCGACGACTTGGAACATGGCACACTCGAGACCATCGAGAACCATTTGTGCGAAGTGTCCCGAACCCGGCATATCCCCGGCGTGTTGAACATTTTTCGCGAATGTAAAAAAAAGGAGTTCGTGGGTATTAAAAATACGTTCTTGACCACCAACGAGGAACGCATCGTTTGTTAGTGACGCACTGAGATAGTGTACATTTTTGTTCGAACACTCGTTTTCATAAAACATGTTGTGTTTATAGTGTTCGCTCGAACAATTAATGATCGTATCTTCGGGATCAGACCATTCGAGAATTCTGTTTATGTTCATGCGAGTATCCTTTGCGTCTTTACACCCAGTAACGACCGTTCGTGGTCGATTCATGTTGACCATCAGATCGGCAATACAATCATAATTTTCACCGTTATACATGTTAAACGTTTTTGACACATTCTCGTCGTAAATATGAACTTTGTTTACTTTTTGAACACCGTACGCAATTTTTAATGTGGGTGTACAAACATTGACAATACCGAACGACATTTTATTAATATAATCTAGCGTAATTCTTTTATGTACCTATATTAATAAATGTCGGTTGGTGCTTCACCGGATTTGTATAATATATTAAACACTATACTTTCAGATGTAGCGCCTCATCATATGAATGAGTTGTATAATGTAGGTTTTACAGACGGAACTTCATCAGCTTCGTCCGGTCTAATAGCTTTGTCTAGTTTTGTGAATAAAACTATTGGTAGTAGTGGTGGTGGTGGTTCATCGGATATCATGCTTGCGTTTCACCACGGTACGTTTAGTTCGAGTGATTATTCGAGTGCGTATTCGACAGTATCAGCTGCAACAGCTGCTGGACACGTGTATTCAAATTCACCTAGTGGAACGTATACTTGGGGTACGTTAGGGTCACCTTCATCAACAAGTACGAATACGACGTATACATGGACACCTACAGGTGCATTATCAGGTGCTAAGGTGTTAATGGTTGCAGGAGGAGGTGGTGGTGGTGATTCTGGTGGTGGTGGAGCTGGTGGCGGTGGAGGTGCCGGTGGTGTAGTGTTTGATTCTAATGCTTCTTTATCATCGGGGGCAAAAACCATTGTCGTGGGTAATGGTGGTGCTGGTAATCCAGATACTGAAGGACGTGGTACGAATGGTAGTAACACAACTTTTACGGGACTAACTACGGCTAACGGCGGTGGTGGTGGTGGTGGTAACCCTGCAACTTCCAATAATCCAGCTAACGGTGGTTCGGGTGGTGGTGTTGGTGCTTGGGCTGGTGGTACGACGAATTATTCGTCTAACAACAATGGTGGCACTGGTACAGCTGGACCTCCACGCCAAGGGTATGATGGTGGTTTGACAAACAGTGGTACTGCAAGAGCGGCCGGTGGTGGTGGCGCCGGTGGCGTTGGTGGAAATAGTACGAGTGGTAGCTCTATTGCGGGTGCAGGTGGTACAGGTGTAGATTATTCTTCTTATTTTGGAACAACGTACGGCGAATCAGGTTGGTTTGCCGGTGGCGGTGGCGGTGGTAACGAGTTATCTGGTGGGAGTGAAGTCGGTGGTTCAGGTGGTCAAGGTGGAGGTGGAGACGGCGGTGATGGACCAGATACATCTCCTCCGAATGCGACAATGCACACAGGCGGTGGCGGTGGTGGTAACGCAGGTAATGCATCACCGGGTGGCGGTGACGGTGGTTCGGGTATTGTACTTGTAAAAACCGGGTCATCGGATATCATGCTTGCGTTTCACCACGGTACGTTTAGTTCGAGTGATTATTCGAGTGCGTATTCGACAGTATCAGCTGCTACAACTGCTGGACACGTGTATTCAAATTCACCTAGTGGAACGTATACTTGGGGTACGTTAGGGTCACCTTCATCAACAAGTACGAATACGACGTATACATGGACACCAACCTCCACCTTAACAGGTAAGCTTCTAATGGTTGCCGGTGGAGGTGGAGGTGGTGGTACTATAGCTGGTGGTGGTGGTGCTGGTGGTGTTGTGTACTCTGCGAGTGCGAGTATATCGGCGTCACAAAAAACGATTGTTGTGGGTAATGGCGGTACGGGTGGAAAGGGTTGGGATAATCATCCAAGAGGTGGTTCATCTGGTAGTGACACAACTTTTACGGGATTTACTACGGCTGTTGGAGGTGGTGGAGGTTCTGGTCATGGTAGCACTTCATCAGATGGTCCAAAAACAGGTGGTTCGGGTGGTGGTGGTGCTCAAGCCGGTACTACGGGTGCTTCTGGAACAGCTGGACCTCCGCGTCAAGGGTATGATGGGGGTAACTCACACAATGGGGCTGATTATGCCGGTGGAGGTGGTGGTGCCGGTGGAATAGGTGGAACTAGTGGTGGAAGTACCGGTGGTGTCGGTGGTATCGGTGTAGACTATTCATCAGAATTTACAACAACCTATGGCGATAGCGGTTGGTTTGCATCTGGTGGTGGTGGCGGTGTTAGAGATGGTAGTTCACGTGCAGGTGGTTCTGCGTCTATAGGCGGTGGTGGTGATGGTTCCCATCAAACGAATTCAACTATATATCTTACTACTAGCGCACAAACACATACAGGTGGTGGAGGTGGTGGTGCTGGTCATTCAAGCGGTGGTAATTTTATGACAGGAGGACAAGGGGGGTCAGGTATTGTACTCTTCTCTGGAAGTGGAAGTGGAAGTGGTGGTGGTGGTGGTGGTGGTGGTAGTAGTGGTCCATCGGGTAGCACGCTTGTGTTTCACCACGGTACGTTTAGTTCGAGTGATTATTCGAGTGCGTATTCGACAGTATCAGCTGCTACAACTGCTGGACACTTGTATTCAAATTCACCCAATGGAACGTATACTTGGGGTACGCTAGGTACACCTTCATCAACAAGTTCGAATACGACGTATACATGGACACCTACAGGTCAATCATCAGGTGCTAAGGTGTTAATGGTTGCAGGAGGTGGTGGTACAGGTTCGAATAATCCAACTCGTGGCGGTGGGGGTGCCGGCGAACTTGTTTTTTTACCTTCTCAATATATACCGTCGTCACAACAAACGATTGTTGTTGGTAACGGTGGTCAAAGTGGTGCTAGTGGGTATGATACAGAATTCTTAAGTATAACTGCTAATGGTGGTGGTGCTTCGGGTACATCGGGTGGTTCGGGTGGTGGAGAAGGTCGAGATCAAAATGGGAGTGCTGGTGCATCAGTAAAAACTGGTAGTGGGTATGGTAACGCTGGTGGTATTGCGACTGCTAACAGTTGGGGTGGTGCTGGTGGTGGCGGTGGTGCTGGTGCTAGTGGTGGTTCGGGTGGTGGAGGAAGTTCAAGCTCTGAGTACGGTGGGGATGGTGGTGATGGTTTAAAAGAAGTGACTATCAGTGGTACTTTATACAATTTTGCAACTTTGTTTGGAGCAACTTACGGAGAAGTTTTATCTGGAGAATCTTGGTTTGCCGGTGGCGGTGGTGGGTGTGTACACGGCGGTAATTCACAATCACCCGGTGATGGTGGCAAGGGTGGTGGAGGCGGTGGAGGCGGTGGGTATGGTGGTGTAGCTGCAGAAAACGGAGCAAACCACACTGGTGCTGGTGGTGGCGGTGGTTATAATTATAGTAAGAACGGTGGTTCAGGTATTGTAATTGTAAAAACCCAAGGTGTATTCTCAAATATAACTATAAGTACTAATGTGACAAACGTACCAAGTACAAAAATAACTCAATTTACGACATCTTCTGTTACAGTATCTAGTGTATCAGGATTTAGTGTAAATGATTGGGTAATGATACATCAAACGTATTATCCATCTGGTAATAGTAATACAACTACTGTGTGTCCATTTGAATTTAAAGAAATTCAAGGAATTTCGGGAACTACTGTTACTTTTACTCAAAGTATAGCAGGTACATTTGTAGATGGTGCACAAATGATATACACATATAGATGTGGTGATTTCACTTTAAATTCGGGTATTACAATGTCAACATCTAATTGGGATCAAAGTACATATAATGGTGGTATAATTCCTATTTATGCAGATGGTACTGTAACAATTAATGGTACTATAGATGTTTCGGGTAAAGGGTATCAGGGTATAAGTAGTTACTATAATACATCAACAGGTGGATTTCAAGACGGTTTTCAAGGTAACGGGTATGATAATGCAAAACGGGGTGCTGGTGCTGGTGGACTTAAAGGTGCAGGTGGATATGCTAATTCCGGTGGTGGTGGTGGTGGTGGTCACTTAAATGTTGGTAGTCAAGGCCTTGGTTCTGGTACTAATAGTGGTAATGTTTCTGGTGGTATATCATTCGGAAGCGCGTCAGGTACTTATTTAACTATGGGTGGTTCGGGTGGACAAGGTGGTTTTCACGACATAAGTGGTGCTTTTCAAAGAGGTGGTCATGGTGGTGGTGCAGTATATATAGGAGGTAATAGTATAACTGGTTCTGGAACAATGAATGCTAACGGTACATCGGGTTTTGATAATGTCGGTGTAAGAAATTATCAAGGTGGTGCGGGAGGTGGTGCAGGTGGTATGGTTTTACTTGACGTAAACACTTCAACATTTTCAAATGTTACTGTTAATGGGGGGTCAGGACTAAACGGTACAAATGGTTCTCAACAGGCAGTATCGTCGTACAGTGGTGGTGATGGTTCTATTGGACGTTTCATATATCCGAGTTCGGCACCTACGTATACGTATAGTTCGGGATTTGAATGGGGGTATTACAATGATAATTATCATTACGGTGGGTATTCGGGATCGCAAACATGGTTCAATACACGAACACCTGTTTATACACATAATTCATCGGGTAGAAGTCGTGTCGATGACTTTTCAAATATAAGCACAGCTTCAAGTGGACAAACTTCAGTTAACGGTGATGAAACGTATTCGTATTTATGGACTGGATATTTTAAAGCGCCGATTACAAGTACGTATTATTTTAATACAAGATCTGATGATAACAGTCACATGTGGATTGGTTCAAGTGCTCTAAGTCCTACATACAGTAATGAAACTGTTGATAACGGTGGTTTACACGGTATGCAAACAGTAACAAGTTCCGGTGTAAGTTTAACTGGTGGTGTGTATTATGATTTTCGTATGACATTTGGTGAACAAGGTGGTGGAGATGACTTGCAAGCGCAATGGCGTAATAATTCAACTTCATTCTCATATGATTGGAGTACGGTCGCTTTTTCTAATCGACAAGCTAGTAGTGGTGGTGGTGGTTCTACCACTGAATTATTGAGATCCAAAGGTTTAACTGGTAATCAGGGTTATACAATGTATACAAACTCGGTTAATAAAGATATGACATCGGTGACGTGGAATCGAACAATTCCAAGTGGGTATAACCCCTCTTCAGGGACTTTGGCCCCATCTGGTACCCGGTATTATTGGAATGACTGGTCTAATGATATCTTCGATGGGTGGGGTGATTTTTACATCTACGATCCATCGAACTCGTCGGCAAGCTACATATCATTTGCTACTATCAATGGTGGAGATGGGACTCTCTATACCGAAACACAGACTCATCACAGTAAATCATTTACTATAAAGCATGGTTGGGTCACCGGAGGTATATTTAAACTTGATGTTGAATGTAGTGATGACACTTTCAATTTTGCAATTGGTATGTGGGGTAATATGGGTTCCGATGGAAGTACACAGAATACAGATAGACAATATTCAGCGTCTTGGGGAACACTAAGTTATAATTATAACAGTCAAGGTAATTCATCTGAATGGTACTATTCACATTGTATTCCCAAATTAAAAACTTTTAATGATGGTATTACTTTATCGGGTAGTAATTTTACAGCGAACTTTAAAACTGGTGTGTCCGGTAATGATAATCTCGCGATATGGACAGAAACACTCACATGGGGTGCAACGTTTTATTTTGTGAAGGGTTCTAATTCTTCAAGTGGTGCAATGTATAACTGGGTAGAAAATGATATCGAAACCGTGCAAGCTAGTAGTGGTGGAGGAGGAGGAGGACAAACATCATCGGAATACCCACCAAGTGCGATGCAGACGAATAGTTCGGGTGGATATACAACGTCTGCGAGTTCGACTAATCACGCCACCACCTTTCAAATTTGGAAAGTGCATAATAAAACAGTAGGTGACGAAGGTTGGCATGGTAATTCGTCTGAATATTCTACGTCTACCCGTAATTTTATTGGTAGTTTTTCGACATCATACGATGGAGGTTCAACAGTTTATGGTGAATGGATACAATTACAGGTTCCAACGGCTATAACTATAACTAAACTACAAATTGCACCACGGTCGGGTTCTTCTAATTATCAAAATCGATGTGCCGGCGAGGGTAGAATTTTAGGAAGTACCAATGGTTCGACATGGTCAACTGTAGATTCATTTACCGGTAAAACATACACGACTGGAAACTACACTGATATTACAGTCTCAACATCTTCGAGTTATACATATTTCAGGTTAGTTATTACGAGATTATCAGGTAGTAGTGGCGAATCAACTGTAAACATAGGCGAAATTAAGTATTTTGGATACTAAGAAAAATATCCGGACCGCCGAATGGCTTGAATATAAGAGGTAAAAAAAATATTTATATTTTATAAAGTATACACAACAATGGGAATACAAGTCACAGAAACTAAAAATCTTAACACGGGTGCCGAATTATCCGAATTTTACGTAGGATTACGTAAAAATCAACAATACCACATGAATATTCAAATTTCCCCAGATTCGAATACGTATACTATATCAGCCATATTCGATCACCATATCAATAAAGATTCAAAAACACAAGGTAAAATAATGGTCGGTTCTGAGGTTATTACAGTTTCTAACGTGAGTACGACATCCAATATTATTCCAGTCGCAGAAATGTATACTAATCTCAAAAAGAAGTATACGAATTTCACGGACGATATTTAAAAATAATATAAAATATAAAAATGGGTATAATAATTCCAGAATCTAAAGGTTTAAACAACGGTGTAGTCTTATCCGAATATTACATTGGATTACGAAAAGGCTAATCCCACGTCCGTGCCATACTTGAATCTACAGACCATGGGTACGTAATATTACCACCGTACCCTACAATGTTATACGCATCGATACCGATACGATTACATTTGGTACATACGTCGAAACTATCATCTATGATTGAATCAAGTGCAAGACTACGACAAATTTCGTGTTTTTCGATTTCGTGATCCGTATAACTATTAGTCATGATAAGATCGTCGAACGTATTGGGGAACCAGTACCTTAACCACTTTTCAGTTTGGTCGCGCGCGTAATCCTGACGACCTGTGACGATATACATTTTATCGGCGTAATCGCGTAAATGTCCCATTTGTTTACACGTTCCCTTTATTGGTTTAAGTTTTGCGAATGCCTCTGATTCGTAAAAGTCGTGGACCATGTTTCGCGATTCGAGTTCCGTAATGTTAAACATATCTTTATACACGTACGGATACTTTTTCATTGTTGGCATTTTGTAGCCACGGAACTTAGCCATAGGTTTAACGAACGAGACGAGAACTTCGTCGATATCAATAGCAACTCTTTTCATTTAAATTATACAAGTAAAAAAACTCTGACTGTGTTTTTTGTGTTTGAAATTTTTATTCAGGTATAGTAGAGAATGGCGGATAAAATACCCGTCGTCGACTATAGCCGAATGGAACGACTCAAACCTCCAGAAAACACAGTTATACCGTTAAACGCAAATACATTGTGTATATTTTTAATAATCGCGACTTTTATTGGTTTGTATAAACGCCATGTCGATATTAATAAAGACCGCGAACGACGTCGTATTTGATACACTCGTTAGGGTCTAAGTATATATCACGTTTCATGAGTTTCTTAAGTTGTTTATCTGGAATAGACGTCTTTTCCAGGTACGTTTTCTTAACCATATCCATGAGTTTATCGCACATTTTCATTTCATCCTTAACTTCCTCGTATTTCCCCCAAAAACCGGTCGTGGATATTTGGTGTATGAGAACGTGTGCGTTCTTACCGATAAGACGTTCGTGTCCACCTAAAAGAAGGAACGTTGCCGCCGAACCACATTCACCTTGTGCGATCGTGATAACCTTAACGCGAGACTTTTCGAGTATGTTCATCGCACTTAGACCCGCGAACAAATCACCTCCTCCGCTACACACGTGTACGCGTATAACTGGTTCGTATCCTATGAGTTCAGCCTTTTGTTTAAGAAGTTTAATTTCGAGTTTCTTAAACTCTTCTATAAATTCGAGAATATCATCGTCGGTGATTTCCCCGTAATATAATATTTCGTTACCAATAACACGTGTGATTTTAAATTCATCTTCATCATCCGTGTTAGTGGTTGTAGACATTCTTTTATTTTATTTTTGCTATTTCTTCTTTAATCAACTTTTTTATTAATGTAACTTCGCGTTGTTTGAGTTTATTTTGTATAGCTAAATGATTCATGACGTCAAAGTCTTGGGGTGTTAAGTTATATTCTTTAAATTTAGAAACGTCTCCTAATTGTGCGTACATTCTAAATAACATGAATTCTTGGTGATTAAATTTAGAAGACGATTGCATTTGTATATTTCTAATTTTTTGTTGTCTCATTTTTTGGTTACCAAACTTTGTCCAAAATTTTCCGGGACGTATATTTTCTGGAGTTAGCTTTTTGGTAAAATACATTTTCGGGATTTTAATGGCGTTTAGTGTAAAAAAAGGCATAACGTCCCAATCACCTTTATACATTTCCACGTCGTACAAATCTGCGGTTGTTATTGCTTCTGTTATTTTTTCGGCGTTATCGTCTATTGCATCTATATAATTTTCTTGAATAGCCGACCAAACGTGACCATGTTCGTGTAGAGAATCTGTTATGTTTATATTATCATTACTACATAATATGTCACTTATAATATCTTTTGGTGTTTTAAAAATATCTTTTTTACATGGAAAATCTAGATAATAAAAAAAATTACTAATATTTCCTTTACACAATGTAGCGGCTTCTTTACAGTTAGGGTGTGATGGTTTAAGAGATATTAATTCTTCTTCACTTCTTTTAGGTATAATAATTGTAACGAAATTGTCTATAAAATAAACATTTTTTGATGTTATAATTATAGGTTTATTAGTTATTTTATCACCGTTAGATACGGATTCGATAATAGATTTATAAATGTGTATATCACTTTCATAGTCTTCTATATAGCTATACATATTAGATTTTTTTATAGTATCCATAAAAATATCTTTTTTTCTCAGAGTTTCGTCCCATATTTCTATACTATTTGATTCGTTTAAAACTTCTTTTAATATAAAAGTTTTACCGTACCCAGATTGTCCACATAAAAAAACGTTTTTACCTTCGTCTAAATATTGTTTAAGTTTGTTAATTTCATGGTCATGGAGCGTTAATACATTTTTCTTTTTTTCTTTTTTTATTATAATAAATGAATCCATGTCAGATGAAGACCGTGATCTTACTAATCAGGCTTTAGATATTCTTTTGGATAATAATGTTTTTCAAGAGCGTGTAATAGACCCTTTTAAAAAGAAGATTATTCCTTATGTATTTTGTATTGGTTTCTTTAACTTAACCATGTTTATTATGATTGTTTATCTTTCGAATCGTCTTTCGAAGATTCTGTAGTATCAGTTTCGTCTTTGGGTATTTCGGTTACAACTTCCATGAGTTCAGTTCGTCGTCGTAATTCTTTCATTAAATCACCTTTCAAATTAACGAGTCCTTTATCTTTTAAATCTGCTATTTCATTTATACGTTGTTGTTTACCTTCTATATCAGCTTTAATTGTTTTCTTGGCGGTTTGTACGTTACCTCGTATATCATCAAGTTCCTTTTTAAGTTCTCTTTTTGCTGCGCCACCTACAGCATCTTTCAGTTTCGTTATTATTGTATTTTCTGCTATAGCTTTGAAAGGTGTTATTGGTTGAATATGCATGATCTCTGGTTTGAAAAATGCATTATCATCAGGAAATTCTTTTTCAAAAGCGTCTATTATATATTTAGGTACGTTTGGAGACTGTTCTATTAAACGATCGTATTCCGCACGCATATTTTCTATCATATTTGTACCGTTTTGCGTTCTTTCTGAAAGCGGTAATGTTAATTCGAGACGAATAGTTCTCGATACTTTACCATATTGAACAGAAGCAACACGATGACCTTCCATGAGTTCGTTTATTTTAAGAAATTGCATTATAGTTGTTGCGATAGCAGTTATAAGGTTCAAACCACCAATCGCGGATGGTACATATGGTTGGACAGTAGGAGGAAATGTTTCTTGAGCAAAGTTTGCTGTACCTGTAATAGTACTTACTATTATAAGAGGTATTGTAAATTTCATACTTTGGTTCTTATATGAACAATACGCCTGGTAATGCATGTACCTATAACAGGCGGCAGCTTCACCCCAAGACTTGAGTATCTTTTCCTGTTGTGGGTGCCATATTTTAGGCAGTTTCTTTTCTTCGTTCATACTAATAGAGATGAATATTATATTTTTTATCCATTTACTTTTCTTTATAACTATGCTTGTAGTTCCGTTTATGAAAAATAAACAAAACTTAGAATTTTATTCACTTTTGGTACCTTTTATATTTTACCATTGGTCTGTGAACGATGATACATGTGCATTAACGCAAATGGAAATGGCTGTTACAGGAAAAGATAAAGAGGAAACGTTTTTTGGTAGGGTTGTTGGTCCTATATACAAAATGGACGAAACGTCTGCTAATAATTTACTAAAAAGTCTTTTATTCTTTTTGTGGTTATTTGTTCAGTTTCGTTTAAATCGTATTGATTTTTCACCACTCTACAAACTAAAGAAAAAATATACGTAGATATAAATGAAGATTACTAATAAGAATAAAACAAAAATTTTAATTGTTACTGTAATCTTACTTATCGCAGTTATTGTGTACCAAATTTATAACCCTATAATTATTAAGAAACAAGAACAAGTTCAAGTTCAGGTACCAGTTAAAGTACCAGTTAAAGTACCAGTACGTGTTCCAATCGAGACGGAATATAGAGATCCACCAATCAAACAATACAAACCCGGACACGTCCAACAAATGGGAATACTTACAGGAGCGGATGAGGAAACTTTACCTTTGTACGGTAAAGAGGTCCGTGGGAGACGCGACAGGTACCATTATTATACGGTCACACCAGGTGATCAGAAATATCCGCTTCCTATTACTCACAACGCACGCGATTGTATGGAAGATATTGGGTGTCAAGAATTCTATGGGAATGAATCCGTTTCGGTTTTAGGACAAACGGGTTCATTCCAGGCTAAAATGTATAGAACGGATAACTTTTTTTAAATACTAATATTTAGAAAATAAAATTATAAAACAACACGATAAAGAAATCATACATGAAATTCCATCCATAACCATTCCCTTAGTTTTACACACTTTTGAACATTTTTCTATAGGTTTACCCCCAATTGTTATATTTTGTAACATGAGACATTCACATTTATAGTATTTTATCATAGATACTATTATACATAAAAAACATAAAAATAAAATTTTCTGTAAACGATCCATCTTTATAGTACGTCAATATAATTTTATTGGTTAATATAAATGAAGATTGATTCGTTAAAAGCCGAAGCGAAACGACTCGGTATTCGCGTAACAAAAAAGATTAAAGGTAAACGCGTACCGTTAACCGAAAAGGAACTCGATATGAAAATTCAAAGACGACAAGCACCGGCTTTGGAAATACAGGTTCGAGAGACAAAAAAACTTTTACGTACGTGTAAATCTTTATTCAAAACCATGTCTGGTTCTAACGTACCTTTACCAAAAGCAAAACCTTCGAAAACAACATTGACACCAGTCAGACGTGCACCAGTTCCACCTCCACCTCCACCTCCACCTCCACGTCCTATGGTACGTAACCCTCGCGCGAATTTAATGACCGCTTTGAAAGCGAACCTTAAAAAACGCGGTATTAAAGAAAAACTAAACCAAATTTCTTAGTCATTGTTTTTTTAGCACTTTCCATAGTAGGTTGGCTCCAAAGAAGCCAACGTGACCAAAACCCTGCCGTATAGATACCTGTTTTACCCCAGTTTTCTGTATCGCTTTTAGTAACATCGAGCATGTTTACGTGAATAAGTTTAGGATCGGTTTGTTTTTGGACCATGTGTGGAACGAATCCGCCATGTCTCGTTACGTAAGAACGCATACGCATAGGATTTTTGTGTAGTGTATAGTCTGAGTATCCCCTTGCACCAAAATCAACGTAACGTTCGTTTTCGAACGTGACGCGGAACTTTTTATCGAGTCTTGGACTTTTTTTTAAATGAACTCGGGTCATTTATTATATAGTTATAAAATTATTTTTTCTTTTTGAACAACGTTTTTTTCGTTTTTTCCCATAGAGTTTGTTTCTTGGGAGGGGGAGGAGGAGTATTAGTTTTACGTTTTTTATTAGTTTGTGGTGATGGTGAATTAAAACTTTCGTTAATCGTAGTAAGTCTTGACACTGTTCTATTTCGTTTAGATGATGATGGAAACCTGTTATTACGCATAGTCATATTGGTATTAGGGGCTCTTTGAATTTCTTGAAGTTTATGTACGCTTGTATTTTTAACACCTTTACTTAAATTTATATAATTACCATTATTAAACCCGTAAAAAAGTGCACTATTATTTTCACCGGTATCTATTATTAAAAGTGGTGGATTTCGAATTTTACAACGCTTAAATATAAAAATATACATTGCTGACATCATAGCATCGTTAGTTCCTAGTGCTATACCTGATTTTGATTGACTCAAATTAGCTAAGAATAATAATTGTGCAAAATCACCTAAAAATTTTCCAAGAATGGTATTAATATTTGTATTTGCTACCGCTTTCGCTTGTGCTGCGGACACACCAGCATTTATTTCACGATTACCTTTATTTAATATATAAGTGCCATTTAACGTTGGTTTTATCCACAGATTTCCAATTTTAAAATTTGTTTCGTCAAAATTCCAATAGTGGCGAGATTTTGGTGAGTTTTGTGTGAGAAATGGAGATAGTTCAGATTCAAAAGAACTGGATTTATAAACACCTGGGTCAATTAGATTAGTTATATTGTTAAATTTCATAATTTTCCTTTTACCCCCTAATTTACTTCTCTCTTGTAATTTTGTTATTACACCCCTTTTACTTTCAGCATCAATATGAACTAATAAAGGATTAGTAACGTTGGACTTAATAGAATTCACATTTATTTGTGTGGATAAGATACTAATACCTTCATTTATTCCAAATATATGATCTAAATTATGTTTAATTAATTTTTCCCAACTCCCCGTACCTTCTTTAGATATATTACCATCAGTACCCTGTTTAATACCAGTATCAGTAGCGTATAAACCTAAAATATTGTTAATCATGGGTGTATTTCCGCGAGGTAATGTAATATCACGTTTTATGAATATGTTTTTAAAATTTGATTTTAAAAAATCCTGAAAAGATCGTTTTGTTGATCCGTCATGTGTTAAATCCAACCATATAAGAAATAAGAAATCTATTTCAAAATTTGTATCGCCTCGTGTACGCTTATTAAAATCTCTTGTTTTCATATCATTAGATAGTGGAACGTAATTATTTTTTATTTGATCTATTTGTTTAGCAATTATTTCTTTTCGACTGGTTGTATTTTTGTTTGATAAAAATTTTGTTATCTGGGTATACACCGATTTACTATATATTAGTTTAAGACCTCTTGTAAATATATTATTAGCATTATTAACAAGCGTGTTAAAATCCTGATTTATAAATTCACCTAATCTGTTTGGTAACTTTTTAATGGTATTTGGGCGTATATTAGTTTGTGATACATTATTAGGGAAAGTCGCGAGTATACTTTTCTTATTTGTCGCTACCACACCCCTATTTCTATTTATTGGTTTACGAACTTTTGAAGAAACTGGACCATACCTACGATTTGCCAATTTCCCTATTTTATGTCTATATGCATTGTTCGCTGTGGTACTTTTTGGAACTTTAAATTTTGTTTCTGGTGGTGACCAATTTTTCCCTATTTTTTTTAAAGGTAACGTTCTTACTTTACCAGTATAAACCTTACCGTTGGCACTAACAATTTTATTTCTATTTTTATTATTAATTTTATTATTTTTAGTATTTGTTTTTGGTCTATATATAAACCTGTTTTTATTAAGGTTATACCCAACATTATTATTATTATTTCTTTTTATGGTTTCGTTTTCATTTTCATTTGTATTGGTTTTGTTATTATTTGATGAATTATTATTATTAATTCTATTAGAACTCATTCTTATCATTCACATATATTTTTATACT
>Ga0255783_10001743_pt1 | contig 22772 bp, 16 predicted proteins | sample 011ome_22_FD_179981 | JGI IMG/M metagenome (GOLD analysis project Ga0255783, IMG submission 179981) | Coastal salt marsh microbial communities from the Groves Creek Marsh, Skidaway Island, Georgia - 011507BT metaG (version 2) | ecosystem: Environmental > Aquatic > Marine > Intertidal zone >... | reverse complement strand
AGGCAGGCCCCCCATTTTTTTCCTGTTTGCGGTTCTGTCTTGCATTTTTGGTAAAAAAAGGGTAATGATTGTTGACTAATTTACACGCGGCACGATGCACCCTTGGTTGAAACACGGTCAGGGTGGCGTTGATGCCATGCCAAAGGCGATATATCGCCAGCGGTCAGGAGGCGAAGAATGTCATCAAAAATGTTGCAATTCGTGGCGACCAAAAAAGCCATGCCGGCAAAGCGGTCAGCCGATAACCGGATCGCTGATTTTGACGAAATATATAATGAGTTCAACGCTGAAGCTGCTGAAACACAGGCCTCGCGCTGCTCGCAATGTGGTGTGCCATTTTGTCAGGTGAATTGTCCATTGCACAACAACATTCCCGATTGGCTGATGATGACAGCCGAGGGGCGGATGCAGGAAGCCTATGAATTGTCCGCGCAAACCAACAATTTTCCCGAGATTTGTGGCCGCATCTGCCCGCAGGATCGCCTGTGCGAAGGCAGTTGCGTGATCGAAAAGGGGTTTGAATCGGTAACCATTGGCGCGGTTGAAAAACATATCACCGAAACGGCGTTTGCCGAAGGCTGGGTAAAGCCGGCGGCGCCGCGACATGAGCGCGCCGAATCGGTTGGCATCATTGGGGCTGGCCCGGCCGGTCTTGCCGCTGCGGAAATGTTGCGGCATCGCGGCTATCAGGTGCATGTCTATGACCGTTATGACCGGATCGGCGGCTTGCTGATCTATGGCATTCCCGGATTTAAGCTGGAAAAAGAAGTGGTTGAGCGGCGCGGCCAGTTACTGCGTGATGGCGGGGTCAATTTTCATCTTGGCGTTGATGTCGGCAATGGCGCGCACAGCTTTGCCAATTTGCGGGCCGAGCATGACGCCATTTTGATTGCCACCGGCGTCTACAAAGCGCGCGATATCAGCCTGCCGGGTGTTGGGCTTGATGGCATTGTGCCAGCGCTGGATTATTTAACGGCGTCGAATCGGAAAAGCCTTGGCGATGCGGTGCCGACCTTCGATAACGGCATGTTGGATGCGGCTGGCAAGGATGTTGTGGTGATTGGCGGTGGCGACACGGCGATGGATTGCGTGCGCACAGCGATTCGCCAGAAAGCGAAATCTGTCAGCTGCCTGTATCGGCGCGACCGCGCGAACATGCCGGGGTCACAGCGCGAAGTGCAAAATGCCGAAGAAGAGGGCGTGGTGTTCAACTGGCTGTCAGCACCGCAGGCCTTTCTTGGCGACGAAAAAGTGCGGGCAGTGCGGGCACAGCGCATTCACCTTGGACAGCCGGACGCGACCGGGCGACAGGTACCCGAGGTGATCGATGGGTCATCGCATGAATTGTCAGCCGATCTGGTGATTAAGGCATTGGGCTTTGACGCCGAGGATTTGCCGAAATTATTTGGCGAGGACGCATTGGAAGTGACCCGCTGGGGCACGGTGAAGATCGACTGGCAAACCATGATGACGGGATTGGATGGCGTATTCGCCGCTGGCGACATTGTCCGCGGCGCATCGCTTGTTGTCTGGGGTGTGCGCGATGGGCGTGATGCCGCCGAACAAATTGATCGCTGGATCACGGCCGCGGTGGATGCACCGCGCGCAGCGACAGCAGGGAGATAGAGCCATGACAGAGATATTTAACGCACAAAATTATCTGGCCAAGCGGCAGCGCAATGAAGCGGCATTAGAGGCGGCTGGCGCCTATGGCGCAGAGATGGAACATGATGCCTGTGGCGTTGGTTTTGTTGCGACCTGTGATGGCCAGCCGCGTCGTGCGGTTGTCGAATCCGCTATCGAGGCGTTGCAGGCGATCTGGCACCGCGGTGCTGTTGATGCCGATGGTAAGACCGGCGATGGGGCAGGTATTCATATTGAAATTCCGCGTGATTTCTTCATCGAGCATATCGCCCGCACCGGGCATGATGATGATGGTGGGCGGCTGGCTGTGGGCATGGTGTTTTTGCCGCGCACTGATCTGGCCGCACAGGAACGCTGCCGCTGTATTGTTGAAGAAGAAATTCTGGCCTTTGGGCATTTCATTTATGGCTGGCGTCAGGTGCCGGTTGATATCAGCGCCTTGGGGCAAAAGGCCATCGCAACCCGCCCGGAAATTGAACAGATCATGTTCTCTATGCCGACCGATATGAGCGAAAAAGAGGCGGAACGACAGTTGTTTCTGGTGCGTCGCCGTATCGAAAAAGCGGTCATGCAGGATTTGATCAATGATTTTTATATCTGTTCGCTATCGACCCGTTCAATCATTTATAAAGGCATGTTTCTGGCCGAGCAGGTGACGGCGTTTTTCCCGGATTTGCTGGATCATCGTTTTGTTTCGTCATTTGCCATTTATCACCAGCGCTATTCGACGAATACCAAGCCAACCTGGAAACTGGCGCAGCCGTTTCGGGTGCTGGCGCATAATGGTGAAATCAATACCATCCGTGGCAACCAGAACTGGATGAGCTGTCATGAAGACAGGATGGAATCGACATTATTCGGCGATCACATTGACGATTTAAAACCGGTCGTCGCAAAGGGCAGCTCTGATTCAGCGGCGCTGGATGCGGTGTTTGAATTATTGCTGCGTGGTGGCCGCGATCTGCCGATGGTGAAAACCATGATGATCCCCGAGGCCATTGACGTAAGCGCGAATAACCCGCGAGCGCATTTATATGCCTATTGCAATTCGGTGATGGAGCCATGGGACGGGCCAGCGGCGATTGCCGCCTATGCCGGTGACTGGGTTGTGGCCGGGCTTGATCGCAACGGGCTTCGGCCATTGCGTTACGTTGTGACCCATGACGGTCTGGTGATTGCTGGCTCTGAAACCGGCATGGTGGTGGTGCCTGACACCAATATCGCCGAGCGTGGACGGCTTGGGCCGGGCGAGATGATCGGCATCAATCTGGCCGAGGGACAGCTTTACCGGGATCAGCAACTGAAAGACGCGCTTGTTGCGAAATGCGACTGGCAGCAGTGGATTGGCCGCGCCAAACAGATGGATTCGCTGTTGGCAAATGCGACAGGCAAAGCCAGCCAGCCGCTGGATCCGCAAGAGGCAAGACGCCGGCAATTTATGGCTGGCTGGACTATGGAAGATGCAGAACTTGTGCTGCAGCCGATGGCGCAAACCGGCAAAGAGGCGATCGGCTCGATGGGGGATGATACGCCGCTGGCGGTGTTGTCCGGGCATTATCGGGGGCTGCATCACTTTTTCCGGCAGAATTTCTCGCAGGTGACAAACCCACCCATCGACTCGTTGCGTGAACGCCATGTGATGACGCTGCGGACGCGGCTTGGCAATCTGGGCAATATTTTGGACGAGGCGCCAGAGCAATGCGACCATCTGTTGCTGCATTCGCCGGTGCTGACGGTGCCGGAATGGGACGCATTATGCCTGTATCTTGGCGATAAGGCGGCTGCCATTGACTGTACTTTTGTCGATGATGGCAGCGATAATGCGTTTCACGCGGCGCTTGACCGTATTCAGGCCGAGGCCGAAGAAGCGGTGCGCTCGGGATGTGAACATGTCATGCTGACCGACCTTAATGTGTCGGCTGACCGTGTGCCACTGCCGATGATTCTGGCCACCGGTGCGGTGCATTCGCATCTTGTGCGCCAGCAATTGCGGACATTTGCCTCGGTCAATGTGGCAAGCGGTGAATGTCTTGATGTGCATCATTTTGCCGTGTTGATTGGGGTCGGTGCGACAACCGTCAATGCCTATGTCGCCGAAGCGGCGATTGCCGACCGGCATGCGCGTGGTCTGTTGCCGGGGCTGGAAATTGGCGATGCGGTCGGGAATTACCGCAAAGCGATCGAAGATGGCTTGCTGAAAATCATGTCGAAAATGGGCATTTCGGTTATCGCATCCTATCGTGGCGGCTATAATTTTGAAGCGCTCGGCCTGTCACGTTCGCTTGTGGCGAGTTATTTTCCACCCATGTCATCACGCATTTCAGGGCTTGGTATCAAAGGCATTGCGGCGCGGGTGGTGGCAATGCATCGCAAAGCCTTTGCGGCGGATGATGTGCATCTGCCGGTTGGTGGCTTTTTCCGCTATCGCAAATCCGGCGAGCGCCACGCGTTTGATGGGCAATTAATCCATGCCATGCAGCATGCCTGTGATACCGGTTCCTATGAAAGCTGGAAAAAATATTCAGCGCTGGTCGCGTCGCAAAATCCGATCAATTTGCGTGACCTTCTGGATTTCAAACCGATGCAGGATGCGGTTGAGATTGAAAAGGTGGAATCAATCACTGTTATCCGCAAACGTCTTGTATCGCCCGGAATCTCGCTTGGCGCGCTGAGCCCGGAGGCACATGAAACATTGTCGATTGCGATGAATCGTATCGGTGCGAAATCTGACTCTGGCGAAGGTGGCGAGGATCCGGCGCGGTTTAAATTGCGTGAAAATGGCGATAACCCATCCAGCGCGATTAAACAGATCGCATCCGGACGTTTCGGGGTGACGGCGGAATATCTGAATAATTGTCAGGAAATCGAAATTAAGGTGGCACAGGGTGCCAAGCCGGGCGAGGGCGGCCAGTTGCCAGGCATCAAGGTTGATAGCCTGATCGCGCGGTTGCGCCATTCAACAGCCGGGGTCACTTTGATTTCACCGCCGCCGCATCACGACATCTATTCGATTGAAGATCTGGCGCAGCTGATTTATGACCTGAAACAGATCAACCCGGACGCAAAAGTCTGTGTCAAGCTGGTCGCCTCGACCGGCATCGGCACCATTGCCGCCGGTGTGGCCAAGGCCAAGGCCGATGCCATTTTGGTATCGGGTCATGGCGGTGGCACCGGTGCCAGCCCGCAATCATCGATCAAACATGCCGGCATGCCATGGGAAATGGGCCTGTCTGAAGTGCATCAGGTATTGTCGATGAATGATCTGCGCGACAAGGTTGTATTGCGTACAGATGGCGGTCTGAAAACCGGCCGTGATATTGTCATGGCGGCAATGTTAGGGGCGGATGAATATGGTATCGGGACATCTTCGCTGATCGCCATGGGCTGTATTATGGTGCGGCAATGTCATTCAAATACCTGTCCGGTGGGTGTCTGCACCCAACGCGATGATTTACGCGCCAAGTTTGAAGGCACGCCGGAAAAAGTTGTGCAGCTGTTCACCCATCTGGCGGAAGAGGTGCGGGAAATTCTGGCCGGTCTTGGCTTTACCACATTGCAGCAGGTGATTGGTCGTACCGATTTATTGACGCAGGTCAGCCGCGGTGATGCCGCGCTTGATGATCTTGATCTCAATCCAATTCTGGTGCGTGTCGATGGCGCGACTGATTTGGTCAGCTGTCGTGACAAGCCGCGTATTGAAGTGCCGGACACGCTTGATTCACTGATGGTGGATGACGCCAAGCTGGCGCTGGAAAATGGATCAAAGATGCAGCTGTCTTATAATGTGGAAAACACCCAGCGTGCGATTGGCACAAGATTGTCGTCGCATATTGTCCGGCGTTTTGGCATGACCGGCCTGCGTGAGGGACATATTTCGGTGCGTCTGCGCGGCTCGGCCGGACAATCGCTCGGGGCTTTTGCCACGCAGGGATTGTGGCTTGAGGTGATTGGTGACGCCAATGATTATGTCGGCAAAGGCCTGTCGGGTGGGGTGATTGTTGTGCGCCCATCGGCGGCGGCCGGCTTCATTGCCAGTGACAACACCATCATTGGCAACACGGTGTTATACGGGGCGACGTCTGGCAAGCTGTTTGCCGCGGGTCAGGCTGGCGAACGCATGTGTGTGCGTAACTCCGGGGCGACCGCTGTTGTTGAGGGTGCCGGTTCGAATGCCTGTGAATATATGACAGGTGGTCAGGTCGTCGTGCTTGGCGAGGTCGGACAGAATTTTGGTGCCGGTATGACCGGTGGCATGGCGTTTATCTATGATCCGCAAGACAGCTTTGTCGACCGGGCCAATCCCGAAACCTTGCAGATCGGACGTATCCAGCATACGCATTGGGAATCGGTGTTGCGTGAATTGATCGTCGAACATGCCGCTGCGACCGAGAGTGTGCTGGCAGCGCGGTTGTTGAATCAATGGACAACGGCGGTCAAACATTTCTGGCAAGTTGTGCCGACCGAAATCATTCCAACACTCGAGGTGCCTTTAGGTACAGATGATGCGGTGTCGCAAACAGCATAAGCTGTGCGACGCCGATGCAGGGTTTGGTTTGGCAGACGGTGTTTTATTCGGTTGAAAAGCTGATTGCGTCACCTCGGGCTTTGGTGTAAGGCACCGTAATGGTTGATATTTCACTGCAAACAGCGGCCGATGAAGCGGCAATTGAAATCCTCATGGATGGGGCCTTTGGTACGGCGCGACACAGCCGCTCTGTTTGGACGCTCCGGGTGCTGCCGCCTGTTGCCGATTTATCTTTGGTGTTGCGTGATGGCGGTGCCATATTGGCATCTCTGCGATTTTGGGAAGTGCAGCTTGGGTCACAAATTGTGCTGCTTTTGGGGCCACTTGCAGTACAGCCAGAATTGCGCGGCCAGGGATATGGCCGGAAAATTGTTGCAGACGGGTTGGCCCGCGCCAGGGCGATTAATAAATGGCCGTTGGTATTGGTCTCCGGTGAGCCTGAATATTATCCGAAATTTGGCTTTGAACCAGCGCTGCCATATCAGCTAGATTGGCCCGGCTTTATCGAACCGGAACGGTTGCAGATGCTGGAATTGCAGGCGGGTGCGTTGGCATCATTGGTGCCGCCTTTACGGGTCCGGGCCAAAGTTGAATGAAACAGGATTGCTAGAGGGTTTATTTGTCAATGCGTGTGCTGCATCACTATCAACTGTCGGCGTCGGCACGTTTCATCCGGCTGGTGCTTGCCGAGCGCGGTCTTGTGTTTTTGCCAAAAGTTGAGACCCCGTGGGAATTAAATGATGCGTTTTTGTCGCTGAATCCGGCTGGCGATGTGCCGGTATTGGTCACTGAGGACGGTTTGGTTGTATCGGCTGGCACGGTGATTGCCGAATTTATTGAAGAAACCGAACCAGCCGGTGCGGCTGATCTGTTGTGGGGTGAGGCGCCGATGCGCGCTGAGATTCGGCGGCTTGTGCATTGGTTTGAATATAAATTTAACCGCGAGGTTGGCGGGCCATTGGTTGCCGAGCGGGTGATTAAAAGATTTTCCGGAAGCGGCGACATATCCGCTGCCGTGATCCGCACGGCATTGAGTAATCTGCAAGTGCATATGGATTATATTGACTGGCTGTCGGAACAGGGCAACTGGCTGGCCGGCAACAGGTTATCACTGGCCGATCTGGCGGCGGCGGCGCATCTGTCGGTGCTTGATTTTTTGGGTGATGTTGACTGGAGCCGCCATGCAGAGGCGAAAATCTGGTACGCCAAGATGAAATCACGCCCATCATTCCGCGACCTTCTGGGCGATCAAATTGTCGGGCTGGTGCCGCCACCGCATTACAGCGATATGGATTTCTAGATGGCTGTAGCGCAAAAGTGACGCTAGATGGCCGGGCTGGTTTTGGCGATAAGCGTGACAAGCTCGTCAAGAACGCGCTCAAGCTGTGCCAGTTGGCGCGGTTCAGAAAACCGGTGTGTCGCGGTTTTATCAAACATCACCGCAACATCTTCTGATTGCAGCTGTTCGGCTAACCGGGTTGCCGTCTGCCACGGCACCTCGGCATCCTTCATACCATGTAACAGACGCACCGGTACATTGATTGGCAATGGTGCCCGCAAGCGCAGATGCTGGCGTCCATCTTCGATCAAATGATAGGGGTAAATCACCGGGCTGTCCGCATAGGGGTTTTCCATGGCAATCTGACCAGAGCGTTTGAAATCAGCCTTCGCCGCATCATCCAGCGGCGTCCAGATCAAATCTTCGGTGAAATCCGGTGCTGCGGCGATGCCGACAAGCGCGGCAACCCGGGCGGGGCGGGCCAGCGCCACATTCAGCATGATCCAGCCACCAAGTGAGGAACCTACTAAAATTTGTGGGCCGTCGGTATGCGCGTCAATCATATCAATGGTATCGCGCGTCCAGTCGGAAATATTTGTCTGCAGAAAATCGCCATCTGACTGCCCATGGCCGCTATAGTCAAATCGCAGGAATGACTGGCCGCGCCGTTGCGCCCAAGCATGTAGACATGCCGCCTTGCTGCCGTTCATGTCAGACCCGTGACCGCATAAAAAGACAACCCCGGGCTGGTTACCATGATCTCGGCTATAGGCGATGGCCCCAACTTGGTCTATGTTGTGTTTTGAAACATTCGGCATGCGTACCACCTTGTGTGTTCGTTCCGCGACATCTCTATCTTCAGCGTTATATATCATGGCAAAACCACAGGCTAAATTCAAACTCGCATCCGGTAAAGCACCGGTGATTGTGCAAATTCTGCCGGCATTGGTGCGCGGTGGGGTGGAGCGCGGCACCGTCGAAATGGCGCGAGCGATTCAGGCGGCAGGTGGCCGGGCTGTGGTGATTTCGAGTGGTGGGCCGCTGGTGCGGCATATCGAGCGATTTGGTGGCAAGCATATTAAATTGCCGGTGCATGTGAAAAACCCGTTGCGCTGGCCCGGTTTGCGTCACCAGATGCGCGCCATTTTAACCGCCGAGGATGCCGATATTGTGCATGTGCGCTCGCGGGTGCCAGCATGGATTGCCTTGTCGGTGGCCAAGGCATTGCGTATTGCGACCATCAGCACGGTACATAGCCGCTTTACCGCCAAATCATTTTTCAAACGCCGCTATAACGCCAAACTGCTGGATGCTGGCCAGGTGATCGCCATTTCCAACTATGTGCATGATCTGATCACCAGCCAGTATATCGGTGTCGAAGACCGGTTAACCGTGGTGCATCGGGGCGTCGATACAGATGTATTTGACCCGGCCGCGGTCAGCCAGGCGCGGATTATCAATTTTGCCGACTCGATTGCGCTTCCCGAAGATGTGCCCGTGATTATGATGCCGGCGCGGGCATCCTTATGGAAAGGCCATCATATCTTGCTTGATGCGCTGGCAAAGCTGGATGATATGCGCTTTGTCTGTCTTTTTGTTGGTGCGCAAGACGGCAAAGCCAGCTTTGTGCAGGCGCTGACAGCGGCGGCGAAATCGCGTGGGCTTGAAGGCCGGTTTCGCTTGACCCCGGTTGTTGATGACATGCCAGCCGCGTTGATGGTGGCGGATGTTGTGGCGATGCCATCGATTACGCCAGAGCCATTTGGCCGGGTGGCGCTCGAGGCGCAGGCGATGGGGCGGCCGATCGTTGCTTTTGCGCATGGTGGTGCTGTTGAATCGATCCAGCATGGCGAAACCGGCTGGCTGGCAACGCCGGGTGATGCGGATAGTCTGGCGGAAAACCTGCGCATTGCATTATCGCTGAAGCCGCGTGCCCGCAAAGCCTTTGCGGCGAAAGCGCGGGCGCATATTAATGCGCATTTTTCGACACAGCGCATGTGTGATGAAACGCTGAAAATCTATCGCCGCATGCTGGCAAAGAACCAAAAGAACAGCGCCGCGCGGCGCACAACCTGAATGCTGGCGGCGGCGGCGGTATGGCCGGGCGTGCAAAGGCTTGAGTTTTCAGCAGCCAGCGACTATTTTCGGGACGGTTTTCGAAGCGGCGCCCGTTTGGCGGCGTCTGATGAGATGCCAGTTTAATTAGACGTTACGACAAAGGTCACCCGAAACAATGCCACAAATCACGCTTCCAGACGGATCAGTTCGATCATATGACGCGCCGGTAACCGCGGCCACTATCGCCAGCGACATCGGGCCGGGATTAGCAAAAGCGGCATTGATAGCGGTTGTTGATGGTGACGAATGGGATTTGTCGCGGCCGATCGAGACCGATGCCACGGTTGCCCTTGTCACCGCGAAAGATGACGCTGCATTGGCCTTGCTTCGGCATGATTGTGCGCATGTTATGGCCGAAGCAGTGCTTGAGCTTTTCCCGGAAACACAGGTGACAATCGGCCCGTCCATTGAAAATGGCTTTTATTATGATTTTCACCGCGAGACAGCTTTTTCCGAAGATGATCTCGCATCCATCGAACAGCGTATGCATGATATTGTCGACCGTGATGAGACGATCGTGCGCAGCGTCTGGTCACGCGATGAAGCCGTCGCATTTTATCAGAAAAATAACGAACCCTTTAAAGTTGAACTGGTCGAGGCGATTCCCGCCGATCAGACAGTTACATTTTATCAGCAGGGTGACTTTATTGATTTATGTCGCGGGCCGCATGCGCCCTCAACCGGCAAAATCGGGCATGCCTTTAAATTGATGAAGGTGGCCGGTGCCTATTGGCGTGGCGATTCCAACCGGCCGATGTTGCAGCGTATCTACGGCACGGCATGGACCAGTGAAAAAGATTTAAATGCTTATCTGACCATGCTGGAAGAAGCCGAAAAGCGCGATCACCGCAAGCTGGGCAAACAGCTTGGGTTATTCCATCTTCAGGAAGAGGCGGCAGGGTCAGTCTTTTGGCATGCCAAAGGATGGGTGCTGTATCGCGAGATCGAGGCCTATGTCCGCCGGCGCCTTGACGCTGCCGGTTATAGCGAGGTCAAAACACCGCAATTGGTCGACCGGTCACTGTGGGAAGCATCAGGACATTGGGAAAAATTTGGCGAGAATATGTTTACCGCGCAATCCGAAGATGAACGGACACTGGCGCTCAAACCGATGAATTGCCCCTGTCATGTGCAGATTTTCCGACAGGGCATTAAGTCCTATCGTGATTTGCCATTGCGGATGGCCGAATTTGGATCCTGTCACCGGAATGAACCATCCGGCGCATTGCATGGGATTATGCGGGTACGCGCCTTTACCCAGGATGATGCGCATATTTTTTGTACCGAAGATCAAATTACCGATGAATCGGTCAAATTCTGTGCCTTGCTGCAATCCATCTATGCTGATTTTGGCTTTCATGATGTGCGGGTCAAATTTTCCGACCGTCCCGAGGTGCGGGCTGGTGATGACGCAACCTGGGATCGCGCCGAGGCAGCGCTGACCGATGCCACAAATGCGGCCAAACTTGATACCGTGCTGAACCCCGGAGAGGGCGCGTTTTATGGCCCGAAACTCGAGTTTGTTTTGCGTGATGCGATTGGCCGTGACTGGCAATGTGGCACCTTGCAGGTTGATTTTGTTTTGCCTGATCGGCTTGATGCCGAATTTGTCGGTGAGGATGGCAACCGTCATCGTCCGGTCATGCTGCACCGGGCGATTTTGGGATCAATGGAACGCTGGATCGGCATTTTGATCGAACAATATGCCGGCCGTATGCCAGCGTGGCTGGCACCGGTACAGATTGTGGTGGCGTCGATTACCGACAGCGCCAATGATTATGCCCGCCAAATTGCCGCCGCCGCCGCCGCCGCCGGATTACGGGTTGAAACCGATCTGCGCAATGAAAAGATCAGCTATAAGGTGCGCGAGCATAGTGTCATGAAGGTGCCGTTTATTCTGGCAGTCGGGGGGCGTGAGGCAGGGGATGGTACAGTCGCCTTGCGGCGCCTTGGATCAAATGACCAACAGGTGCTGGATGCGCATGAGGCCATTGCGATGCTGCGGGATGAAAGTCTTGCACCCGACATGCAAAGCCATTAAATAACCGTCAATGCTAAAAAACTGGCAATTCCCGTCTGTTTTTGTTAGTTAACGAAGCCAGTGTATGACTGGATGTAAGATTGGGCCGCAAGATTGCGGCGCCCGGTCGGCATCGAGACAGAATTATGACAGCTATAGGAGAGTTACATAGCACGTCCACATAGTAATACGCCGCCAACAATTGACGGCCCACGCATCAATGGGGCCATTCGTGCGCCAAAGGTACGCTGTATTGACCCTGAAGGTGAGCAGCTTGGGGTATTAGACACATCAGAGGCCATTCGTAAAGCCGAGGATTTTGGTCTTGATCTGGTCGAGGTTCAGCCCAACGCCGACCCGCCGGTCTGTAAAATACTGGATTATGGTAAATTCAAATATGAAGCGCAGAAACGCGCCAACGAAGCCCGCAAAAAGCAAAAGATCATCGAAGTCAAAGAGATCAAGCTGCGTCCGAACATTGATGAGCATGATTATCAGGTGAAGATGCGCAATGTGCAGAAATTTCTGGACGCTGGCGACAAAGTGAAAGTGACTTTGCGGTTTCGCGGTCGTGAAATGGCACACCAGGATCTGGGTGCGAATGTCTTGACGCGGGTGCGCGAAGAAACCGATGAGTTTGCCAAGGTCGAAGCCATGCCAAAAATGGAAGGCCGGCAAATGATCATGGTGCTGGCACCAAAATAGGCGCAATCGCCGGGATGTGGTGCTGTTTTCAGGCTTGATTCTGCGACAATATCGCCCTATAAACACGTCACTTTGAATTCTGCCGCGACCGGGCCTGAAAAAACAGGGCATGCCCGGCCGGTTTACGCCAATATTTTTATTGGCCCCCTTTGAAGAAGAAAGAGGTCAAAATGCCCAAGATGAAGACCAAGAGCGGTGCGAAAAAACGCTTTCGCCTGACCGCCAGTGGTAAAGTTCGTGGCTCTGCCGCCTTCCTTAGCCACAATCTAAGACGCCGTTCCCAGAAAATGAAACGTCAAGCCCGTGGCACCATGATCTTAAATGATGCTGATGCGCGGATTGTAAAACGTTTCCTTCCATACGCTTAACGGAGGCTGGAACATGGCACGCGTTAAAAGAGGTACCACGACACATGCTCGTCACGCCAAGGTTATCAAGGCGGCAAAGGGCTATTATGGACGTCGTAAAAACACATTCAGAACGGCAACGCAGGCGGTCGATAAGGCCCGCCAATACGCTTATCGTGACCGCCGTGTCCGCAAGCGCGAGTTTCGGGCTTTATGGATTCAGCGGATCAATGCAGCGGCACGTTTGCACGGGTTGACCTATTCGCAAATGATGGGTGGGCTGATCAAAGCCGGGATCGAAATTGATCGGAAAATGCTGGCTGATCTGGCGGTGCATGAGCCGCAAGCGTTTGAAGCCTTGGTCGAACGGTCAAGAGCGGCAAGCTAGGGATTTTCCCGCCACATGAAGAAACGCCAAGCCGTTGCTTTGACCTGTGCCCGCCCGAAATGGAACGGCACAAGCCAGCAGCGGCTTGTTTTTTGCGACTTTCTATGCAACCGGCAACTTGCCGACAATTGTGACTATTGAGGGTGAAACAACATGCAAGGCCTTGATGCCCAAAGTCTAAGCGCTGTATCGGATGAAATTTTGCAGGCTGTTGATGCGGCGCAAAATCTTGATGATTTGGAAAATGTGCGAATAAATGCGCTTGGCAAAAAGGGCCGTATTTCACTGTTGATGCGGGAATTGGGGGGGATGGATGCTGATGCCCGCAAAGTCGCCGGGCAGGCTCTGAATCTGGTCAAAGACGCGGTGGCGACGGCGCTTGAATCCAAACAAGCGGTGCTGGCACAAGCCGCGCTAAATGAAAAGCTGGCGACCGAAGCGATTGATGTCAGCCTGCCAGCCCGACCGGTTAGCGAGGCCCGTCTGCACCCCTTGTCACGCACCCTTGAAGAGGTGCTGGCGATTTTTGCCGAGATGGGTTTTGAGGTGGCTGAAGGCCCCGATATTGAGTCAGATTATTATAATTTCACCGCATTGAATATTCCGCCCGAGCATCCGGCCAGACAGGAGCATGATACCTTTTATCTGCCGCCAGATGCCGATGGTCAGCGCAAAGTGCTGCGCACCCATACCTCGCCTGTACAGATCCGTACAATGGAGGCAAATGAGCCGCCTATTCGTATTATTGTGCCGGGGCGCACCTATCGCTCGGATCATGACGCCACCCATTCGCCGATGTTTCATCAATGCGAAGGTCTGGTGATTGGCGACGGTATTCATATGGGGCATTTAAAAGGCTGTCTGATTGATTTTTGCCGGGCGTTTTTTGGGGTTGATGATCTGCCGGTGCGATTTCGGCCAAGCTATTTTCCCTTTACCGAACCATCTGCCGAAGTTGATATCGGCTGCACCCGTGATGGCGGTGGCCTAAAGATCGGCGCTGGCGATGACTGGCTGGAAATTTTGGGATCAGGCATGGTCAATCCGCGGGTGCTGGAAAATTGCGGCTATGACCCGGAAAAATACCAAGGATTTGCGTTTGGCATGGGGATTGAGCGCATTGCGATGCTGAAATATGGCATCCCTGATTTGCGGACATTTTACGAGAGTGATTTGCGCTGGATGCGGCATTACGGCTTTTTGCCATTTGATGCGCCGTCGATTCACGCTGGTTTGGTTGGGGGAGCGAGCTGATGAAATTTACCCGCGACTGGCTATTTGATCATCTTGAAACCGACCGGTCTCTCGAGGATATTCTTGAGGTTTTGCCGATGCTAGGCTTGGAGGTCGAGTCAGTTGTCGATCGGGCCGCTGCACTTGCCCCCTTCACCATTGCCGAAGTGCTGTCAGCCGCGCCGCATCCGAATGCTGACAAGCTGCGTGTGTGTATGGTCGCTACCGGTACAGGCGAGCCGGTACAGGTGGTGTGTGGGGCACCGAATGCGCGGGCCGGGATGAAGGGTGTGTTTGCACCGGTCGGGGCGTATGTGCCGGGCATTGATCTGAAATTAAAAGCGGGTGAAATCCGCGGCGAAGCCTCGAACGGGATGTTATGCTCCGAACGCGAGATGCAATTATCGGATGAACATGACGGCATTATTGATTTGCCGGTCGATGCACCGGTTGGTGCCGCATTCGCGCCTTATGCCGGGCTTGATGATCCGGTCATCGAAATTGCGATTACCCCAAACCGGGCCGATTGTCTCGGGGTGCGCGGTGTCGCACGTGATCTGGCGGCTGCCGGTTATGGCCGCCTGAAACAGCTTGATACAACGCCGCATGTTGGTGATTTTGACAGCCCGGTGCGCTGGCAGCTAGAGCTTGCCGGACAAGATCATCTGTGCCCGTCAATCACCGGTATTGCTTTTGAACAGGTGACGAATGCCGCCAGCCCGGACTGGATGGCACAGCGGCTGACAGCCGTTGGCCAGCGTCCGATCAGTGCGCTTGTTGACATCACCAACTATGTGATGATCGACCTTGGTCGTCCACTGCATGCCTATGATATTGATAAGATTAAGGGTGATGCATTGGTTGTGCGGCATGCCAGAGATGGTGAAACATTTACCGCGCTGAATGAAAAAACCTATGAATTAACCGCCGATATGCTGGTCATTGCCGATGCTGATGGGGCCGATGCCGATGGGGCCGATGATCTGGCGGGGGTGATGGGTGGCGCGCGTTCCGGCGTGAGCGCCGATACCACACGCATGTTTCTGGAAATTGCCATTTTTGATCCGATTTCAGTGGCGACCACCGGGCGTCAGCTGAATCTGCATTCAGATGCGCGCTACCGTTTTGAACGCGGGCTGGATGCCACCGCCCCGCAATCGATGGCCGGGCATATTGCGCGTTTGGTAACCTCGATTTGTGGCGGCAAAGCCAGCCATCCGGTGGTGGCGGGAAGCGGCGTTGACTGGCAGCGCCAGATAGAACTGGCACCGGACAAATTGTTGCGTCTGACCGGTATCGACCTGCCTGCAGCCGATCAGCGAAGTATTCTTGAATCGCTTGGCTTCACGCTGGACAGCGTCGCGACCGGCTGGCTGGTGACACCGCCATCATGGCGCGGTGATATTGATGGTGCCGCTGATCTTGTTGAAGAAATTGCCCGGATTCACGGGTTTGAGCATTTACCGGTCACCGCATTGCCGCGCACGCGTGCGGTATCACAACCTGCGGTCAATGCCGCCCAGTTGCGCCCCTTGCAATTGCGGCGGGCGCTGGCTGAAAATGGGTTGATGGAAGCTGTGACCTTTTCCTTTTTGGCGGCAAAGGAAGCCAGCTTGTTTGGCGGTGGGGCGCCGCATCTGACGCTGGTCAACCCGATCAGCGCAGATTTGTCGGTCATGCGCCCGTCAGCTTTGCCAAATTTGTTGCAGGCGGCTGGCCGCAATCAGGATCGCGGTGAGACCGATTGCGCATTATTCGAAATTGGCCCGGTGTTTTTAGGCGATGCGCCGGAAGACCAACGCACCGCCTGTGCGGGTATTCGTCATGGTCATACCGCACCGCGCGAATGGCATAATCAGCGCCGCGCTGTTGATGTGTTTGACGCCAAAGCCGATGCCGAGGCTGCGCTTGCGGTTTTGGGTGTGCGGCGGGCCAGCCTGTCGGTTGACAGGTCTGCGGCAGATTATTTTCACCCCGGTCGGTCGGCCGTGCTTATGCAAGGGCGCAACAGGGTGGCAAGTTTTGGTGAGCTGCATCCGAATGTTGCGGCGCATTTTGGCTTGCGCGGGCCGGTTGTCGGGTTTGAACTGTTTCTTGATGATGTGGCTTTGGCAAAAGCAAAAGGGCCGGCACGCAGCCTGCTTAAAATGTCATCATTTCAGCCGGTAAGCCGGGATTTTGCGTTCCTTCTGGATGCGGATATTGCGGCCAGTGATTTGTTGCGGGCGGTGAAATCGGCGGCCGGGCCGATGCTGAGTGACATCCAGCTGTTTGATTTGTATCAGGGCAAAAACATCGAGGATGGCAAAAAATCAATCGCCGTGACAATCACGCTTACCCCGCAAAAAGCCACATTGACCGAAGATGATATCGAAGCCATTTCATCGGCGGTGGTTAAGCTTGCCGAGAAAAATTGCGGGGCTGTTCTGCGCGGCTAAGGCCATTTGGCAGGCAACCGGCATGATGGGTGAGCGGTATCGGCCGGCTTGCTGGCATCTGCCTTTATCCTAATGCATCCTGCATAGGGCTGGCTTTGCCATGCCAATGCGAGCATGCTCAAAGATTTTCTGGCGGCATCGAGATGACGGTTTAGCACCACCAGCAGACTCAGCGCCAGATCATCAGTATTTACGGTTTTTGACGGTTTATCCGCCTTGGCAAGGGCCGTTGTCTGATGCAGCACCGTTGCCTTCGATCATCTGATGAACAGGTGCCAGACCTATGCCATATATTCGATCTCAGGAAGCGGAAATAAATTGCTGGTGTCCTCGCCAGATGCCAGCTTTCGCAGAACCTCGGCCTCAAACTGCACTTTCTTTTGCGACTCGGCTAGCACCACGCTGGCACGGGCCAACGGCACCACGGTAACGCCATCATCATCGGCAAGAATAATATCTCCGGGTGTCACCGCAACACCGCCACAGCTGATCACATTATCAATGGATCCCCCCCAGCCTTTATGGGGGCCGGCCGGGCTGCTGGCGGTGGCAAAAACCGGCAGTGGCATCTCGCGCAGTTCGGCGATATCACGTACCGCGCCATCGACAACAACACCGTTAATCTTTTGCAACATCGCGCGGCTATTCAAAATACCGCCCCAGACAGCGCGATTGTCAAAATTTTCAGCATCAATGACAAGCACTTCACCGGGACGTAGCATGGAAATAATGGCATGCATGGCCGCATTATCGCCAACAACAGCGGCAATGGTGCGGGCCTGACCGACAAAATGCATCCCCGGTGCCACCGGCGAAATGCGACCGGCCATGACGTTTTGCCGGTTCATGCAATCACTGGCAATGGCTGGCGGTATGTCTGCCCAAGCCGCCATAGTCGCTGCCGGAAGCACGGGAAATTCATTTTTGAAAACTTGTACTGGCATCGCTTTTACTCCACCCCAAAGCCGCTGCCCGGACGCATATATTCGTCACGCGGCGGGCTAAACACATCAAGTATCACAGCACCATCGGGGCCGCCGATCACGCCATGTTCGACACCGCCGGGGCTGACCCAGAAATCGCCTTTCTTGACCGGTATTTCCTCACCATCCTGAATGCGAATGGCACTGCCCTCAATCATCAATCCCCATTGTTCCTGTGGATGGCTGTGAATCGCGCCGGTGGCGTTTGGTTCAATGCGTACGACCGATATCATGGCTTTTTCGCCGGGGAAAATGCGGGTTGTGATGCCGTCGGTCAAGGTCCGGGCGATGCCCTGACTCATGTCATCAATATTAAAAAAATTTGTGTCTTTTTGCGTCATTGCGGATTCACCTCTGGTATTTTTACTGGCGCTTGCCTTAGCGGCGTTTTCCTTGCCGGTATTTGGCTTAATGGCATTTTGAGGGGCGTGTCGGGCTGAACAGCCACCCCGCTTAACCCTAGTTTGCCGATTGTCCCGGCCAGAAAGCAAGTGGTTTTACGAGGATGAAATGAATTCTATGCCGCTGCCGCCTGGCTTTGCGCAGGGCAACGCTTGACGCCATCGGTGTTTATCGGCCGGCCGGGCCGTAGTTATATTTTGATATGATGCGGGCCAATTATGCCGCGTTTGTCGCCTGTCTTGGCGGCGCCGGTTGGCTGTTGTCCGGCGGTTGTTGTTTGCCCGTAATTGCGCCATGATGCTGGAAAAACCGGTGTAGCCGGAAACATCGTAATACGCCGTGGTTTGATTTGATGCCCATCGATGCAATTCCCATTATTATAATTGGCGCCGCCTTTGGTGGGCTGGTGAACGGGCTTGCCGGATTTGGCACCGGGTTATTTGCGTTGGGCTGGTGGCTTCAGGTTCTGCCGCCAACGTCGGCCGTTGCGCTGGTTGTCATTTTATCCTTTGTCAGTGGTGTTCAGGGCGCTTTTGCCGTCAGACAGGCATTGAACTGGCCACGGCTGTGCCGGTTTTTGATCCCGGCAATTGCCGGCCTGCCATTTGGCTTTGCCATGCTGGATGATCTTGATGTTGGCATGCTAAAGCTGCTGGTTGGATCATTGCTCGCCTTGTTTGGCGGATTTTTTATTTCGCGACCGCGATTTGCGCGTTGGCAGCGCGATCACAAGCTGGCTGATATTGCGGTGGGGTTTATCGGTGGCGTTTTAGGGGCACTTGCCGGCTTGTCTGGTGCCTTGCCAACAATATGGAGCGCCCTACATAACTGGCACAAAGGCGAACAGCGCGCCGTATTACAACCGTTTAATGTGTTGGTTTTGGGCATCGTCATGCTGGTGTTTGGCTGGCGCGGCTTGTTGCATCAGGATGTCTGGATCGCGGTGGCGATTGCCTTGCCATCATCGATCATCAGCGCCCGGCTGGGAATTGGTATTTTTCGGCGTTTGACTGAGTCGCAATTTAGACAAATACTGATATGGTTAATTCTTAGCTCTGGAATAGTGCTGGTCGGGCGTGAGCTTGTCGCATGGCTGGCAGCAACCGGCTGATCAGTCGCGTAATAGTTGATTAATTGGGGTGAGGGTAGTGACTGAAACACCAATGGGAAGCCGTGATGATATGCATATGGGCGGCACAGGCGGCACGACAAGCAGCCCGGTGGCGTTTCCTATAGCTGTCGAATCCCTGGGAGAGGTGACGATCAGTCCGACCGGCGCGTTTGAGGCTGGCAGTTATCAAACCTTTACCCTTGTCTACACAGCCGGAAAATTCGGCATTGATGATTCGGGCTCGATGCGGGTGTGTTTCCGCTTTGCCAGTGATCAGACGCGGCCGCAATTTGAAGATCCGACGGGCCCGAACTATACCACGATCACCGCCTCAAATAACGCTGTGCTGACCTATCATTATGACCCGAAAGGTAATGTACGGCCGTGGGATCGCACGCTTTATATCAAAGTTGTCCGCGGATTTTTGCGCGAAGGGGATAGCATCACCATCACGTTTGGTGACCGCTCTGGCGGGTCGCCGGGAATGCGGCTGCAGACATTTTGCGAGGAAACGTATGAATTTCATACGCTGATCGACCCGATTGCGACCTTTTGCTACCAGCCGGTGCCGAACCAGCCGGTGATACAAATTGTCCCCGGCAAGCCGGAGCGGTTTTTGGCGGTGGCGCCGACTATCCGCGATGTGGGTGAGGCGTTTGAGGTCAAATTTAAGGCCGAGGATAAATGGGGCAATCCATCTGATCAGTGTGATTGCCAACTCACGGTGCGGGCCAGCCACCCGATTGATGGCCTGCCGGATAGTGTTACCCTCAAACCCGGTCAATTCGCCGGCGTGATCACTGGCCTGCGGGTGCATGAGGCGGCTGATCTGGTCATTGAATTTTTTGATGAAGCCGGCGTTTTGCAGTGCGCAACAAACCCGATTCGTATCGAGTCGGCGCCGGTTTCGCGGCATTTTTGGGGAGATCTTCACGGCCAGTCTGAAGAGACCATCGGCACTGGCACAGCCGAGGCCTATTTCAAATTTGCCCGTGACAGGGCTTTTGTCGATATCACCGGGCATCAGGGCAATGATTTTCAGATCACGACTGAATTCTGGAAACATCTTGATGATCTATGCGCGGCGTTTAATGAGGATGGTCACTTTATCGCCATTCCGGGGTATGAATGGTCGGGCAATACCGGCCTTGGTGGCGACCGGAATATCTATTTTCCGAATGAAGGGCGGGTGCTGCGGCGATCGTCGCATGCGCTGGTAAGCGATCATTCAGACATTGATAATGATTGTCATTCGGCTACTGAATTATTTGCCGCTTTTGCCGAAAATGATGAAGATGATGTTGTCATGTTTGCGCATTGTGGTGGCCGCTATGCTGATATTGAACTTGCGCATGACGGGCGGTTTGAAAAAGCCATGGAGGTGCATTCCAGCTGGGGCACGTTTGAATGGCTGGTTCAAGATGCTTTCCGTCTTGGCTATCGGGTTGGTATTGTTGCGAATTCTGATGGGCATAAGGGGCGGCCCGGGGCTAGCTATCCGGGCGCCGCTTTGTTTGGCGCGGTCGGTGGTCTGACCTGTTTTCTGGTTCCTGAACTGACCCGTCAGTCGGTTCTGGATTGTATCCGCAAGCGCCATCACTATGCCACAACCGGCGGCGCACATGGCCGGCCTTTGGTTACGCTGAGTGCAGAGTTTTCTAAGCCGGCGACGCTATATCATGATGATCCGCGGCACGGCCAAGTAACAGGTCAGAGCGCAACCAGCGCCATTATGGGCGATATTGTGCATCTGCCCAACGGTGAGATGACGCTGCATGCCGAAATGAGATGTAGCGCGCCGATTGAGCGCGTTGATATATTTAGCGGGTTGGATCTTGTCGAGACGGTACGGCCCTACCGTCAGGATGAGCTTGGGAGCCGTGTTAGAGTTGTATGGGAAGGCGCTGAATATCGGGGCCGGTTCCGGCAGGTGATCTGGGACGGGTCAGCGTTTTTATCGGATAATGAAATCATTTCAGCAACACCAATCAATTTTTTCAATAAAGACAAAACGCTGGAAAAGACCGCATCAAATGAACTGCGCTGGAAAGCGCTTACGACGGGTAATCTAGGAGGGTTCGATATCATTCTGGCTGATGCCTATAATGGTACATTGAAAATAGAAACCCCGTTGATTAAAGCCGGGGTGCCGATCGAAGATATTGGTTTTGAGGATGAAGTGTTTGACAATAGTGGGGTGCTACCGCGCTATTTAAAAATTTTCCGGCTGCCAACTGAAAACCCGCATAAAACCATGCGTTTCAGCCGGTTAATTGATCTGAAAGCAGCAGGAGACAATCCGATATTTATACGCCTGACGCAGGAAGACGGCACCCTGGTCTGGACCAGCCCAATCTATGTTTATCGCTAGCCTTTTCAACCGATCTCCGTTACCGATAAACTCGATTGCAAGCTGTCAGGTCATTGCGCCCGTTCTAGAAAGCTAGATTTGGCGTAATCCCGGCGCGACCCTGGCGCGGGCGGTCAGTGGAGTTTTTGGTGTGTGGCGGTGGTGGCCGTGTGGCAAAGCCGCTTTAGCGGCTATCAGTCCTGTGTTGGTTTGTGGGTTTTTGCGATAATCAATGGCAAGCCAAAGAACACCATCATCACCCGCAGCGTGTGGTGAAAGGCGACAAAGGCGATATCAAAGCCAAAAATAAGCGCCAGCAAAGTGACCTCATATAGCCCGCCGGGGATGAAGGCCAACAGTAACTGCATAAAATCGAGACCAGTCCATGATGCCAGTGCCAGTGCCATTAAACCATAAGTTGACAACACGATAATCGCGCTGGCAAACGCGTCCCGAATGTAAACCGCCAGATCCAAAAAAGGCACTTTTGCAAGCCGTGCGCCGACGGCACCGCCGATGGTGAGCTGCGCCAGAATGACAAATTCGCTGATCCGGGGAATCTCGACAAGCCCCAATATATGTAATACCGAGCTTAAAATAAGCGGCCCGACAAGATGCGGCATCGGCAGCCTGATAAACCGCGCCACCGGCAAAGCGATAATCGACATGGCGGCAAAGGTGAATAATGTTGCCGGCGGCAAGGCGAAAATCGACGGCATCGCCAGCAGGGTTGCATTTGACGCCTGCACCGCGTCTTGCCCCTGCATCAGCGCAAGAATCAATGGTGCAGAGCAAAATACCAACGCCACACGAACCAGGTGGAACAGCGCAACAACGTAATCTTTCTCAACCAGATCGCGGCTGATCACAATGACTTCGGCCTGACCGCCCGGAATACAGCTAAGCAGAGCCAGGGTGAAATCATATTTGCGGATGCGGATCAGAAAAAACAATCCAGCCAGAGTGGCGAGGATCGTCGCCGCCACCATGGCGATAACGGTTGCTGCCCAGCTGCTCATATGGGTGAAAATATCAGGCCCGAAATTGCCGCCAATCAGGGTGCCAAGACCCAAAACAACCGGGATATGGAACCAGCGCGGCACACCAAGCGATGCGCGGATCGGTGCCACCGCGCCGCCGATGAGCCAGACACCAAACAGGCTGCCAAGAAGAAATGGCGCCGGCAGACCCAGATATTGACAGATCAGACCAGCCGCAATGGATATGGC
>Ga0255783_10001731_pt1 | contig 22888 bp, 32 predicted proteins | sample 011ome_22_FD_179981 | JGI IMG/M metagenome (GOLD analysis project Ga0255783, IMG submission 179981) | Coastal salt marsh microbial communities from the Groves Creek Marsh, Skidaway Island, Georgia - 011507BT metaG (version 2) | ecosystem: Environmental > Aquatic > Marine > Intertidal zone >... | reverse complement strand
AAGGGAAAAACTACCAAAAAAATCACTGAGTGATCGCCTTAAGCGTTTTGTTAGTTCTAAAAGAGCTGTAAGTGTTTTACTTCTTCCCGTTCTTATTTTCACCTCTATTTACAGTGCCTTTTCTTGGTTTATTGAGCTCTTTTTCTCTGGAAAAAATGCCGGTGGATTTTCTGACATCAACGCAGTTTTTTACAATGAATTTTTTACCATTTTGATATTGGCCGATGTGTTTATACTACTGCTTTCTTTCCAGTATACAGAACGCTACAGTCAGTTGATTCGAAATACGGGCTTTGTGATATGTACCATACTAATTCGGCTGTCGTTTGCAACTACAGGATTGACCAATGTAATTCTCATATTGTCAAGTGTATTATTTGGATTACTGATCTTAAGAATCTATCAGGCAATAGAAAAACAAGCCTAGCCCTTTCTCTGGTAGGCAAATAAGGTATTCTTCAACAACATGGCTATGGTCATAGGACCTACACCGCCAGGAACGGGTGTAATTGCTGCCGCTTTTTGAGACACTTCATAATAAGCTACATCACCTTTTATCACATAGCCCTTCGGATGATTAGCATCTGCTACTCGTGTAATTCCCACATCGATAATGGTAGCACCTTCTTTAACCATCTCAGCAGTAAGATATTCTGGAATACCAAGAGCCATTACTACAATATCCGCGTTCTTGGTCAGTTCAGCAAGATTTTGAGTCCTACTGTGAGCAAGGGTTACTGTAGCATTCCCCGCTGGACCTTTTTGACTCATTAAAATACTTATCGGACGCCCTACGATATGACTTCTTCCTACAACCACACAATGTTTGCCAGAAGTTTCAATTTTGTAACGTTCTAGAAGCTCTATGATACCAAAGGGAGTTGCTGGGATAAAAGCATCCATTTCTAGGGCCATACGACCAAAATTTGAAGGATGAAATCCATCTACATCTTTTGTCGGATCAATAGCTAAGAGGATTTTTTCTTCGTCAATATGTTTTGGAAGCGGCAACTGAACGATATAACCATCTAACTGATCGTCTTGATTTAATTCGTCAATTTTTTTAAAAAGGGTTTCTTCAGTAGTGCTTTCATCCAATTTAATGAGAGTAGAATCAAAACCGACGTAATCACACGATCTGACTTTACTCCCAACATAGGTTAAACTAGCACCATCATCTCCAACCAAGACTGCAGCTAAATGAGGGGGTCTTTTTCCACTTTTTTTGATTTCAGAAACCGCTACTTTGATCTCTTCTTTTAAATCCTGGGCTGTTTTTTTACCGTCTAGTATAGTCATCTTATTTCATGTTTTGTAACATCTGCATCATATGTTTACCTTTTCCCCCTTGCATCATTTTCATCATCTTACTCATTTGTTCAAACTGCTTGATGAGTTGATTCACTTCTTGAACTGTGGTGCCCGACCCTTTGGCGATTCTCATTTTCCTGCTGTGATTTAACAATTTTGGTTGGCTGCGCTCTTTAGGAGTCATCGACCCAATTATGACTTCAATACCTTGAAAGGCATTGTCATCAATATCGACATCTTTAACCATCTTCCCTACCCCAGGGATCATTCCCATGAGGTCTTTCATATTCCCCATTTTTTTAACTTGCTGGATTTGTGAGAGAAAATCATCAAAACCAAATTGATTTTTGGCAATCTTTTTATTGATTTTTCTGGCTTGCTCTTGGTCAAATTGCTCCTGTGCTCTTTCTACTAATGAAACCACGTCACCCATCCCCAAAATTCGATCGGCCATACGATCTGGATAGAATACATCAAGTGCTTCTATTTTTTCTCCAGTACCGATAAACTTAATGGGTTTGTCAACTACAGATTTGATTGATAATGCTGCTCCCCCTCGAGTATCTCCATCGAGTTTGGTAAGTACAACTCCATCAAAATTTAATATATCATTAAATGCTTTGGCCGTGTTTACTGCATCTTGACCAGTCATGGAGTCAACAACAAAAAGCGTTTCTGAGGGCTTGATCGCTTGATGTATGGCTTTGATCTCATTCATCAAAACTTCATCTATGGCTAAACGTCCTGCAGTATCGATTATAACCAGGTCATGCTTGTCTTTTTTAGCAACTTCTAGCGCTGCTTGAGCAATTTTAACAGGATTTTTTTCTTCCCGATCTTCATAAATTGCTGCACCTACTTGTTCTGCCACTACACCCAATTGGTCAATGGCAGCTGGACGGTAGACGTCACAGGCAACTAACAAAGGTTTTTTTGCATGCTTCTTTTTGAGATGATGAGCAAGTTTACCACTAAATGTGGTTTTACCAGAACCCTGAAGACCCGACATCAAAATTGTTGTTGGACTTGAATCTAAATTGATTCCGACCGCATCAGATCCCATCAGTTCAACCAACTCATCTTTTACAATTTTGACTAATAATTGGCCGGGTTGAAGGCTTGTTAATACCTTTTGGCCTAACGCTTTTTCCTTTACTCTTACTGTAAATTCTTTAGCGATTTTAAAATTTACATCAGCATCCAATAACGCTCGGCGAACTTCTTTAAGCGTTTCTGCAACATTGATCTCTGTGATCTTACCATGCCCCTTTAAAACCTGAAATGCCTTATCGAGTTTGTTACTAAGATTGTCAAACATATTTATTAGGTCTGGTTACTGTCTCGCAAAAATAAGGAATGCGATTTGATTATTCTTCATTTGAATCCTTGGAATGAAACATCAAACCCATTACTACAGCATGAGGAAAAGTAATAGCTGCAAGGAAAGAAAAGAAAATTGAAAGATATTGGTCCTCTGGCACACTCGCAAAGTAATAAAATAGTAGCATACCTGCTAGAGCTAAAATCCAATATAATGCTGCTGCCTTCAGATATTGTAACAGTGAATTCCGAGTACTCGCTTTATAGATATATTTGAGCTGAGAGTTTAAGGAGGGAATACTGTGCCACAAAACAAAATACAATCCAAATCCAAATAACAAGCTGGCATTTGAAAATAAAAATGCTAGCACGACTAACAATCCCAACTCCAAGAGGTAATGTGTTAGATTTTTTTTACTTAAAATGAGGCATAGCAAAAATGCTAAAAAAGAGACTGCTAAACCAATCCAAAAAAACTGAAACGTTAATGTTAATCCCGTAATTTGAAGAATAATTTCAGCACTCTGTTCGTATTGAAATGTAAATAATGAGAAAAAAACAATTGCACCGTATGAAAAGTAAAACATAAATGGATTCAGACGGTCAAGGGACCTTCCACTCCAGTGTTGCTCACCGAAATGATAACAGCTGACCAGTACAAAACTCAATAAGGCTATTTTTGGAATAAAAAAGAACAGTACAATTCCCAATAATACTACTCCTATATATAGGACAAAAAATTTAAAACCCGTTGCGCCTTCTTTTTGGCGTGTTTTTTTAGCAATAATTTTTAGGTCATTAGCTCCGTGGAGTATCCCAAAAGATAAAATTCCGACAATTGCGACTAGATTTTGAACCCAAATTGGAGTGAAAAGTGAAAAAATGATTGAAAATAGGCTGATCCCAAAAAAAGCGAGGAAATATTTTGGAGCTGTAAATGAGTCAGTTAGAGTTTTCAACAGAAAATATTTTAAATAAAATAGTGAGTAAGTTTAATTTTTTCTAAATTTATCTAAACAAAAACAAATAATTGATTTAATCATGGAAAAAATTCTAAGCTTAATGACTGTGGCACCAGCAATGGCCACTGACGACTATGTAGGATTCACATTCTTCGTAGGTTGTATGGCGATGATGGCAGCATCAGCGTTTTTCTTTCTCTCAATGAACTCGTTCGACAATAAATGGAAAACTTCTATTTTGGTGTCTGGACTAATTACATTCATTGCAGCAGTACACTACTGGTACATGCGTGACTATTGGGCAACCAATATGACCTCACCTACTTTCTTTAGATATGTAGACTGGGTATTGACAGTACCATTAATGTGTGTTGAATTCTATTTAATTCTAAAAGCAGCAGGTGCTACAAAACAATTGATGTGGAAAATGATTTTCGCTTCAATGGTGATGTTAGTAACTGGATACTTTGGAGAAGCTGTTTACACTTCAGGATCTGGTCCTGCAGTTTGGGGGCTTGTTTCAGGTCTTGCTTATTTTTGGATAGTATACGAAATCTGGTTGGGTGGAGCTGCAAAGCTTGCTGCCTCTGCAGGTGGAGCGGTACAATCTGCACACAAAACTCTTTGCTGGTTCGTTCTCGTAGGATGGGCTATTTATCCTATCGGATATATGGCTGGTACTGAAGGATGGTACAGCGGAATCTTTGGTGGTCTTCCAATGGATGTTGTTTACAACATCGGGGATGCTATCAATAAGATTGGATTTGGTTTAGTTGTTTACAACTTAGCTGTTCAATCTAAATAATCCCTTATTGGGAAAATATTGCTATGAAAAAAAAATCGCTCTTCGGAGCGATTTTTTTTTTACATTCTTTCTGGAACTTCCATTCCCAAAAGCCCCAGTCCGCTTTGAATGACTTTAGCAACCTCACTACATAAGCTCAGTCTGAATGTCTCTAACTCCTTATCATCTCCTCCTAAGATGGGAACATTTTGATAAAACGAGTTAAATAATTTAACAAGATCGTAAGTGTAATTTGCAATGAGTGCTGGACTGTACTGCTTAGCCGCTTGCTGTATGATTTCAGGATATGACAGCAATTGTTTAATGATCTCTTTTTCTTTAGGGTTGATTTCGACTATTTTATGAGACTGGGAACTCACAGCTTTACTTCTTAGTATGGATTGGATTCTAGCATAGGTATACTGGATAAAAGGGCCAGTATTTCCAGCAAAATCAACTGAAGTTTTCGGATCGAAGAGTATACTCTTTTTGGGATCTACTTTCAGTATAAAGTATTTTAATGCGCCTAGACCAATGGTTCGATATAGAAGCTGCTTGTCATCATTCGACATTCCTTCCAGTTTTCCAAGCTCTTCTGAAAGACTTGCTGCCGTGGCTGTCATTTCTTCCATCAAGTCATCTGCATCCACAACAGTCCCTTCTCTACTCTTCATCTTGCCTTCGGGCAAATCAACCATCCCATAACTCAAATGATAAAGGGAATCAGCCCAAGAATAGCCTAACTTTTTTAATATCAAAAACAAGACTTTAAAATGATAGTCCTGTTCATTTCCAACCGTATAAACCATACCGTCCATCGTTGGATTGTCCTTAAATCGCTGTAAAGCCGTTCCTAAATCTTGAGTCATGTAAACCGCTGTACCATCGGATCGGAGTAATAACTTTTCGTCTAATCCTTCTTCGGTAAGATCTACCCAAACAGAACCGTCATCTTTTTTGTAAAAAATTGATTGTTCTAAACCTTGTTCAATGAGCTCCTTACCTAATAAGTAGGTTTTGCTTTCATAATAGTAAGAATCAAAGGAAACTCCAAGGTTGGAGTAGGTAGTTTCAAATCCTTTATAAACCCAATTATTCATTTTTTCCCAAAGGGCAACTACTTCAGCGTCACCCGCCTCCCATGCTCTTAGCATTTGCTGTGCTTCTAAAAATAGTGGGGCTTGCACTTTGGCCTCTTCTATTTCCATCCCTTTAGATATAAGCGAATCAATCTCTTTTTTGTATTCTTGATCAAAACGGACGTAATAATTACCTACTAATTTATCTCCTTTCAAACCGGAAGTGTCTGGAGTTTCTCCATCTCCAAAGTGCTTCCATGCAACCATGGATTTACAAATATGTATCCCACGGTCGTTAATGATTTGCGTTTTGAGTACATTTTTACCACTGGCTTCTAAAATTTGAGCTACAGCATAACCCAACAAATTATTTCTTATATGGCCTAAATGAAGTGGTTTGTTGGTATTGGGGGAAGAATACTCGACCAAATAAACTGATTTAGAATCTGGTTTGAAATGCCCGTAGTTCTGAGATGCAGAAATTTCATTCATTACTTTGACATAATAAGCATCTGCAATACTCAGATTTAAAAAGCCTTTTACGACATTATAATCAGTGACCCATTCATTATGAGTCTTGAGGAAATCACCCAATTGATTCGACAGTTCTACTGGATTTGTTTTGATAAAACGCAATAAAGAAAAAACCACTAAAGTAAGATCTCCTTCAAACTCTTTTCGAGTGGCTTGAAACTCAAACTGGGGAATAGTTACATCAAAAGTCTCTTTTAAAAAAGGTTTTAAAGCCTCTGAAATCTGTTGCGCTAGTGATTGCATAAATGAGTTTCGGTAAAGATAATTATTGTAAACCAATTAGAGTGGTCAATTCAATGGCTTTAAAGTCGAATTCTCCCTGTAAGTTTTACCTCATTATAATTGAAACTTTTCGTTCAAAAACTCATTCTAAAAAAAATATGCTTAGTCGAGAAGCCGTATCTTAGCAATTCATGTTATTAAACATATCTTATAACGACCCTGAGGTCAGACGGAAGATTGAAAATGCCGTTGGAAAGCCTTTTTCCTTGCAAAAAAGATGGAAACTTGGAGGGATTGGCTCTCCAAAGCTTTTTATGAATAGCTGTTCAATTGACATTCATAATCTGATGATACTGGATCATAACATCAATCAATGCAATATTGAATTACGCCCTCAAGGGATAATTGTCCGTTTTAGAAGTCTTTTAGAAACTTATGGGTTGATTATCCCCTACTACAAGCTTAAAGTATACAAAGGCAAAGCACAGGAATATTCCATATACATGGATCAGTATTTTATTAAAGTGTTGGCAGACAATAAGGGGATTCATCAATTCTTTAAAAAAGTAGCTGATGAAAAGATATTAAATACTCCAACCTCCTTTGAAGATTTTTAGAGGATTAGAATGACCGTTCTGTCTTCCCAGTATAAATCTGACGTGGACGTCCAATAGGTTCATTGTTTTTTCTCATCTCCAACCACTGAGCAATCCACCCTGGTAGTCGTCCAAGAGCAAACATTACAGTAAACATCTCGGTTGGGATACCCAAAGCGCGGTAGATAATTCCAGAATAGAAATCTACATTGGGATATAATTTCCGCTCAATAAAATAAGGATCCTTTAAAGCTTCCTGTTCAAGTCCTTTAGCAATCTCAAGTACAGGGTCATTTATTCCCAATTCTTGAAGTACCTCATCAGCAGCTTTTTTGATTATTCGAGCTCTAGGATCAAAGTTTTTATATACACGATGACCAAATCCCATCAAACGGAAAGGATCATTTTTATCTTTGGCTTTTGCCATGTATTTTTTGGTATCTCCACCGTCAGCTTGTATTGCTTCAAGCATTTCTATCACTGCTTGGTTGGCGCCTCCGTGAAGTGGTCCCCAAAGCGCTGAAATACCAGCAGAAACCGAAGCGAAAAGTCCTGCGTGTGACGAGCCTACTATACGGACTGTAGAGGTTGAACAATTCTGCTCATGATCTGCGTGTAAAATCAATAATTTGTTCAGTGCATTGACCAATACAGGACTGGGCTCAAAATCTTGATGTGGTAATTTAAACATCATATGAGCGACATTTTCAACATAAGACAAAGAAGTATTGGCATAATTTAAAGGCAAACCTTTTACCTTGCGATGTGTCCAAGAGGCGAGTATAGGAAATTTGGCCATCAACATAATGATAGCCTCTCGCATATCCGCTTCTGATTCTATATCAACTGAATTCGGGTTAAATGCAATCAGGCCTGAAGTCAGAGAAGAAAGGACGCCCATGGGATGAGCTGCCTTTGGGAAACTCTTTAAGATTAACTTCAAATCTTCATCTACTAAGGAATCTTCGCGAATTTCTTTATTCAATAAATCCAGCTCACTTTTTGTAGGTAATTCTCCAAAGATCAGCAAAAAGGCAACCTCAATAAAACTTGATTTTTCACATAATTCTTCTATAGAGTACCCACGATATCTAAGGATACCTTCTTCACCGTTTAAATAAGTTATTCCGCTTTTACAAGAGCCTGTATTTTTATATCCGGGGTCATAAGAAATTAAACCTGTTTGTGCTCTTAAGCTTTTAATATCAATCCCTTTTTCATTCTCAGAACCTTCAACTAATGGAAACTCAAAAGTTGTATCCTGATAGGTAAGTTTTACTGAATCGCTCATTTTAAATCATCTTTATTTATTCAACTATCCTAACTTACTCAATAAAGTAGTGGGGCTATACCTTGAGTTATCTATTTTTATTTAAATGCTTTTTTTCCTGGAAAATAAGCTTGGTGCTCCAATGCTTCTTCAATACGCAACAACTGATTGTATTTTGCCATACGGTCACTTCTCGAAGCAGAACCTGTCTTTATTTGTCCTGTATTGAGAGCAACAGCTAAATCAGCTATTGTATTGTCTTCTGTCTCTCCTGAACGGTGGGACATCACGGAAGTATAACCCGCTCGGTGAGCCATATCAACTGCCGCAATAGTTTCAGATAAAGTACCAATTTGATTCACTTTAATCAAAATGGAGTTTGCTATCCCTTGCTCTATCCCTCTGCTCAAACGCTCAACATTGGTTACGAAAAGGTCGTCACCGACGAGTTGAACACGATCTCCAGCTTTATCAGTGAGTAATTTCCACCCTTCCCAATCATTTTCATCCATTCCGTCTTCAATGGAGATAATGGGGTATTTTGCACTCAATTCAGCTAAATAGCTTGCTTGCTCCTCTGAATTTCTTTTCACTCCTTTATCGCCTTCAAAAAGGGTATAATCATAAACCCCATTCTCATAAAACTCCGCTGCTGCACAATCCAAAGCTATCATCACTTCTTCTTCAGGTTTATAGCCTGCATTTTGTATTGCTTTTAAGATGGTGTCTAGAGCATCTTCTGTGCCATCTAAAGAGGGAGCAAATCCTCCTTCATCACCAACAGCTGTACTTAAATTTCTGTCGTGAAGTACTTTTTTTAGATGATGAAAAATCTCAGACCCCATTTGCATGGCGTGAGTAAAAGACTTAGCTCCTACAGGCATTACCATAAATTCTTGAAAGGCAATAGGTGCATCAGAATGTGAACCCCCATTAATGATGTTCATCATGGGTATGGGTAAGGTTTTAGCACTTACACCTCCAATATAACGGTATAAAGGAAGCCCAAGTTCGTTTGCGGCAGCTTTAGCTGCTGCAAGTGAAACGCCTAGAATCGCGTTTGCTCCAAGTTTTGATTTGTTGGGTGTGCCATCCAAATCAATCATGGATTGATCTATATTTTCTTGTTCAAACACTGAGGTTCCAATAATTTCTTGGGCAATAATATTGTTTACATTATCAACAGCTTTACCTACGGCTTTGCCCATATAAGCACTTCCTCCGTCTCTAAGTTCTACTGCTTCATGCTCTCCAGTAGAAGCCCCTGATGGAACTGCTGCTCTTCCTAAAATGCCGTTTTCAGTGATTACATCTACTTCTACAGTTGGATTCCCTCTGGAATCAAAAATCTGTCTCGCATGCACGCTAATAATGATACTCATGTGTGTTTAAATTAAAGTGGTTTTATTTGAATATTATTGGTTTTCTAAAATTTCTTTGAATTGATCAAAAAGGTAAACTGAATCGTTTGTTCCAGGACCTGCTTCAGGATGATACTGAACCGAAAAGCAATTTTTGCCATTCAAACGCATCCCTGCAAGGGTTTGATCATTCAAGTGTATATGGGTAATCTCAACATCGGGATGATTTGTAGCAGCTTCCATTTCTACAGCAAATCCGTGATTTTGTGATGTGATTTCTCCTTTATCGGTAAGAACATTTTTAACCGGGTGGTTGATTCCTCGATGACCGTTAAACATTTTAAAGGTTGGAATACCATTTGCTAATGCAATAATCTGATGACCTAAACATATTCCGAACAAGGGTTTATCTGAATCAATTATTTGCTTTGCAACACTCTGAACTGACTCAAGCGGTTGGGGATCTCCTGGACCATTTGAAATAAAATATCCATCAGGATTCCAATCAGCCATAGTTTCTAATGAAGTATCGTAAGGAAAAACTTTGACATACATATCTCTTGCAGCCATATGCTTTAAGATATTGCGCTTAATACCTAAATCCAAAGCTGCTATTTTAAAGCTTGCATCAGGATCTCCATAGGTATAGGCCTCTTTAGTAGATACTTTAGATGCCAGCTCTAAACCTTCCATGCTTGGAGCATTTTGCAATTCTTTGACTAACTCATCTTCTCTTTCTACTTCCGTTGAAATTACAGCATTCATGGCGCCGTTTTCTCGAATGTAGTTGACTAAAGCACGGGTATCAACATCTGAAATGGTCACTAATTTATGCTTCTCGAGATAGTCGAATAAAGACATTTCAGCAGCTGCTCTTGAATAAGAAAAACTAAAATCTTTACAAATAAGTCCAGAAATCGAAATTCGGTCCCATTGAGAATCACTTTCTAAAAAACCATAGTTGCCAATATGGGTGTTGGTTGTAACCATAATCTGACCAAAATATGAGGGATCAGTAAAGATTTCTTGGTAGCCAGTCATGCCGGTATTGAAACAAATTTCACCAAAAGCTGAGCCTTCAATACCAATTGATTTACCGTAAAATTTAGTGCCGTCTGCTAAGAGTACAAACGCTTTTTTTCTAGATTGATATTTCATATTAATTATTTACAAAATAAACCAAAAAAAGGATAAACTAAAACGTTTATCCTTTTAAATTACTGGGAATTAAGATCTAAAACAGAATTACTCTCCATCTTTGTTTTCTGTTTCTTCCACTTCGTTTTTTGGAGCTTCAGCTGGCTTTTCAGGAGCCGCTGTTTCTACCTGATCAACTTTTTCCTCTACAACTGGAGCTTCAACTTTTTCTTCTTCAACTACTGCCCCTGCTGTTGCAGCTGCTGGAGCTGTTGATTTAGATTTACCTCCACGTCTTCTAGACTTTTTCTTGGCTTTTTCTTCAGTTTTGTAAACCTCATTAAAATCGACCAATTCAATCATTGCCATGTCTGCATTGTCTCCCAATCGATTCCCTAATTTAATAATTCGGGTATAGCCTCCTGGACGTTCTCCTACTTTTGAGGCAACCTCTCTAAACAACTCTGACACTGCCGTTTTGTCTCTCAAAGAAGAGAAAGCCAAACGTCTGTTGTGAGTAGTGTCTAATTTTGATTTGGTAATAATAGGCTCAATAAACTGCTTAAGCGCTTTAGCTTTAGTTACTGTAGTATTGATTCTTTTATGCTCAATCAATGAACAAGCCATATTGGCCAGCATTGATTTTCTGTGTGCGGTCTTTCGACCCAAGTGAATTACTTTCTTTCCGTGTCTCATTTTCCTTGCTTAAAAATGTGGATTAATCTTTATCTAACTTATACTTCGCTAAGTCCATTCCAAATGAAAGGCCTTTGAGAACAACGAGTTCCTCTAATTCCGTAAGGGACTTTTTACCAAAGTTTCTAAACTTCATCAGATCGTTTTTATTGTAGGAAACTAAATCCCCTAGGGTATCAACTTCAGCAGCTTTTAAACAATTTAAAGCGCGAACTGAAAGGTCCATATCTACCAATTTAGTTTTTAACAATTGACGCATATGCAGTGATTCCTCGTCGTAGGTTTCAGCTTGAGCTATTTCATCTGCTTCTAGGGTAATGCGTTCATCAGAGAACAATAAGAAGTGATGAATTAGTGTCTTAGCTGCCTCAGTCAAGGCATCCTTAGGATGAATAGATCCATCAGTGATTACTTCAAATATTAATTTTTCGTAATCTGTCTTTTGCTCTACACGAAAGTTTTCAATGCTGTATTTTACATTCTTTACAGGAGTAAAAATAGAATCGATTGCAATTACACCAACTTCAGCGTTTGTCTTTTTATTTTCCTCTGCTGGAACATATCCTCTTCCTTTTTCGATGGTAATTTCCATATTCATTTGCACATCTTTGCCAAGATTGCAAATGACGAGGTCAGGGTTCAAAACTTGGAATCCAGAAATAAATTTCTGAAAATCAGCGGCTTTTAGTTGCTCTTGTCCTCCGATTGAAAGGGTTACTTTTTCATCTTCGATTTCGTCAATCTGACGCTTAAATCGAATTTGCTTTAGGTTCAAAATAATCTCTGTAACATCTTCCACAACTCCAGGAATGGTAGAAAACTCATGCTCGACGTTTTCAAGCTTAACAGAAGTTATTGCGAAGCCTTCTAGTGAGGATAACAATACACGTCTAAGTGCATTCCCTACTGTAAGACCGTATCCAGGTTCTAAAGGACGAAATTCAAATTTGCCTTCGAACTCTGAAGAGTCGATCATAATAACTTTATCCGGTTTTTGAAAATTCAATATTGCCATAATTTGCTTCCGTTTGCTTATTTAGAGTATAATTCTACGATTAATTGTTCCTTGATGTTCTCAGGGATTTGAAGTCGTTCAGGAACATTAACAAAAGTTCCCTGGAGCTGATCACTATTCCAGCTTAACCATTCGTAAACAGAAGAGTCTTTCCCTTTTGCTTCAACTATAATATTTAGAGATTTAGATTTTTCTCTAACTCCAACAACATCTCCCACTTTCACTTGGTAGGAAGGTATATTAACGATAGAACCGTTTACGGTAATGTGTCGGTGAGAAACTAACTGACGTGCACCACTTCTTGAAGGTGAAAGACCAAATCGGTACACTACGTTATCCAATCTAGATTCACACAATTGAAGCAATACTTCACCTGTTACACCTTTACTTCTACTTGCTTTTTCAAAAAGATTGCGAAACTGACGTTCTAGGATGCCATAAGTAAACTTCGCTTTTTGCTTTTCCATGAGCTGGACAGCATATTCAGATTTTTTACCTCTTCGTCTCGCATTTCCATGCTGTCCTGGAGGATAATTTCTTTTTTCGAAGGATTTGTCTTCTCCGAAAATGGGCTCGCCAAATTTTCGAGCAATTTTTGTTTTTGGACCAGTATATCTTGCCATAATTGGGTTTTTTTGAACAGAGAGCTATGAATTAAGGTCACTTCCTTCGATAGCTAATAAACTGCTCTTGATATTAATATTAAACTCTTCTTCGTTTGGGGGGTCTACAACCGTTATGAGGTAATGGAGTCACATCGATGATTTCCATAACTTCTATACCGTTATTGTGTAATGTTCTAATTGCTGATTCACGACCATTTCCAGGTCCTTTTACATACACTTTTACTTTGCGAAGGCCAGCTTCTTGAGCGGTCTTAGCACAGTCCTCTGCAGCTGTTTGAGCTGCATAGGGCGTATTCTTCTTAGAACCTCTGAATCCCATCTTACCAGCAGAAGACCAAGAAATTACTTCGCCTTTTGTATTGGTAAGTGAAATGATAATGTTGTTGAAAGAAGCTGTTATGTGAGCTTCTCCAATTGATTCAACAATTACTTTTCGTTTTTTTCCTGCTGTTTTAGCCATAATTACAAACTATTATTTAGTTGCTTTCTTTTTATTTGCTACCGTCTTACGTTTTCCTTTTCTTGTACGCGAGTTATTTTTTGTTCGCTGTCCACGTAAAGGCAATCCAGATCTGTGGCGGATACCTCTGTAGCATCCGATATCCATCAGACGCTTGATATTGAGCTGTACCTCTGAACGTAATTCCCCTTCAATCTTAAAAGAGCCTACTGCCTCACGAATACGTCCAGTCTCATCATCCGTCCAATCGGATACTTTTTTGTTTTCATCTACTTTTGCCGTTTCCAAAATACTTTGTGCACGACTTCTACCGATACCGAAAATATAGGTAAGAGCGATAACTCCTCTTTTTTGCTTTGGAATGTCTACTCCTGATATTCTAGCCATAATTAACCTTGTCTTTGTTTGAATCTAGGATTTTTTTTGTTGATCACGTACAAGCGACCTTTTCGTCGTACGATTTTGCAGTCTGCACTGCGTTTTTTTAATGATGCTCTTACTTTCATAACTATGAATTATATTTTAAAATCTAAAAGTGATTCTCGCTTTTGTCAAATCGTACGGACTCATTTCTAGTTTAACTTTATCTCCTGGCAATAACTTGATATAGTGCAAACGCATCTTTCCTGAAATATGGGCAGTTACTACATGTCCATTTTCAAGCTCAACACGAAACATTGCGTTAGACAATGCTTCTATAATGGTCCCTTCTTGTTCTATTGCTGCTTGCTTTGCCATATGTTTAGTTTGTTCCTCTTCTTGTTTTTCCTGATTTCATCAACCCATCATAGTGTCGATTCAATAAGTATGAATTTACTTGCTGGATTGTGTCTATCGCTACACCTACCATAATGAGAAGTGAAGTTCCTCCATAAAACAAGGCCCAGCCCTGCTGAATACCAATCAATTTTACAACTATAGCAGGAAATACTGCAATTCCAGCTAAAAATAACGAACCGGGAAAAGTGATGTGTGACATCACCGTATCTAAATATTCAGAGGTTTCATTTCCAGGGCGTATCCCAGGCACAAATCCACCACTGCGTTTTAAATCATCAGACATTTTATTTGTCGGCACAGTAATCGCGGTATAGAAATAAGTAAATACAACGATTAATAGCGCAAACAATACGTTATACCAAAGACCGAAAATATCAGAGAAGTTGGCTTGCATCCATTGTCCAACGTCAGAGTCGCCAAGAGCGCCTCCAATATAGGCAGGAGCAAACATGATGGCCTGAGCAAAAATGATAGGCATTACGCCTGAGGCATTAAGTTTTAATGGTATGTATTGTCTCGAACCGTAAACAGTTCGGTCAGAGGTTGCACCCCCCGCTTGTCTTCTCGCGTACTGAACCGGTATTCTTCTGACAGCGAGTGTCAAGAGTATGGAAAGTAATATGATTACAATCCAAAGGACTAATTCAATAAGGATTAGCATCAAACCTCCGTTGTTTTCGGACACTCTTGAGATAAATTCTTGAGTAAATGAAAGCGGTAAGTTGGCTATAATACCCACCATAATTAACAATGAGATACCGTTTCCGATACCTTTATCTGTAATTTTCTCTCCAAGCCACATGGCAAAGATGGTTCCTGTAACCAATATGATGACAGAAGATATGATGAAAAGAGGTCCTTTACCGAGTACAAATGCACTTTCTGGCACACCTAATGCACTTAAACCGTAAAGGTAGGCTGGTGCTTGTACCACACAAATAAGTATAGTTAACCAACGTGTTATTTGATTGATTTTCTTTCTTCCGCTTTCACCTTCTTTCTGAAGTTTTTGAAGGTAAGGCACTGCAATACCCATCAATTGAACTACAATAGAGGCTGAGATATAAGGCATAATACCGAGAGCAAATACAGAAGCATTTGCAAAAGCTCCTCCAGTAAAAGCGTTTAGAATACCTAAAAGACCTCCTCCGTCAGTACGGCTGCTAAGAGCAGCAAGCTGAACAGGATCAATCCCTGGCAATACCACTTGTGCCCCAAGACGGTATACCAATAACATCCCTAACGTCAAGAGTACTCGATCTCGAAGTTCTTCTATTTTGTAAATGTTATAAAGGGTTTCTAAAACTTTTTTCATTGGGGATAATATTAAACGATTACAGCTTCACCTCCAGCAGCCTCAATAGCGGCTTTTGCTGATGCTGAAAATTTATGCGCACTTACTTTAATCGAACCCTCGATTTTACCACGACCTAATATCTTTACCAAATCGTTTTTATGAGCTAAACGCAATTCTACAATCTTGTCTAAAGTGAGTTCTTTTTTGACTTTTTTATCATTCAATAGATCTTGTAGCGTATCTAAATTGATCGCTGTGTATTCTTTTCTATTGATATTTTTAAAACCAAATTTTGGCACACGTCTTTGCAGGGGCATTTGACCTCCTTCAAATCCAATTTTCTTGGAATATCCTGAGCGAGATTTTGCTCCTTTATGTCCTCTTGCAGCAGTTCCTCCTTTTCCGGATGCTTGACCTCTACCTAAACGCTTTCCAGCAGTTTTGGTTGATCCTGGTGCAGGTGTTAAATTTTCTAAACTCATAATGACTTATTTATACTTCGGTTACGCTAACCAAATGTTTTACTTTTTGAATCATTCCCAAGATACTTGGAGTAGCTTCGTGAGTGACTTCTTTTCCAATGCCTCTCAATCCAAGTGATTCAAGTACCCTTTTTTGGTTTCTGATTCGCTTGATGCTACTTTTTACTTGTTTTACTTTTATCTGTGCCATTGTTCGATTGCTTATCCGTTAAAGACTTTATCTAGTGAAATACCTCTTTGTTCAGCAATACGCTGTGGGTTTCTCAACTGAAGGAGTGCATCAAAAGTTGCCTTTACTACATTGTGAGGGTTAGAAGAACCTTGTGATTTTGAAAGTACATTGTGTACTCCAACGGCTTCCAGCACAGCGCGAACTGCTCCACCTGCGATAACTCCTGTACCTTCAGAGGCAGGCTTTAAAAAGACACGTGCTCCTCCGTACTTCCCTTTTTGCTCATGAGGTAATGTACCTTTATCAACGGGAATACGAATCAAATTTTTCTTAGCATCTTCGACGGCTTTGGCAATGGCTTCAGAAACTTCTTTTGACTTCCCTAAACCTTGGCCAACTACTCCATTCTCATCACCTACCACAACAATGGCAGAGAATCCAAATGCACGACCGCCTTTAGTTACCTTGGTTACCCGTTGAACACCTACTAAACGATCTTTCAAATCCAGACCTGCAGGCTTAACTAATTCTACGTTTTTATAATCTTGATACATATCTTATTAAAATTTTAATCCTCCTTCACGAGCACCTTCAGCTAATGCTTTTACTCTTCCGTGATATAAATAACCTCCTCGGTCAAATTTTACTTCTGAAACTCCTGCTTTAGTTGCCAACTGTCCAATGCGCATTCCGACATTGGAAGCTATTTCCATCTTATTGGTCAACTTAGCATCTGCAGTTTCTTTGTCTCTAGAAGAAGCAGCTACTATTGTTTTTCCAGTTTCATCGTCTATCAACTGAGCGTAAATCTCTTTGTTACTTCTGTAGACAGACATTCTTGGTGTAGAAGATGTCCCATTGACAATCTTTCGAATACGCTTACGAATTCTATTTCTACGATCTAATTTTGTTAAACCCATGATAATTTATTATGCTGATTTACCTGCTTTTCTTCTAATTTGTTCTCCTACAAACTTGATTCCTTTCCCTTTGTAAGGTTCAGGTTTTCTGAATGATCGGATTTTTGCCGCTACAAAACCAACGAGTTGTTTGTCGTGAGATGTAAGCTTTACAATTGGATTTTTACCTTTTTCAGAAATCGTTTCTATTTTGACCTCTGGAGCAATGTCCAATAAAATATTGTGTGAAAATCCAAGGGCAAGATCTAATTTCTGGCCTTGATTGCTAGCTCTATATCCAACTCCAACTAATTCGAGTTCTTTAGTAAATCCGTGGCTTACTCCTTCAACCATATTAGCGATAAGAGCTCGGTATAAACCGTGCTTGGATTTAACAGATTTATTATCTGAAGGACGAGAAACCGTAAGGGTGTTTTCCTCAATTTTGATTTCAACATCACTGTATTCCTGAGTGAGCTCACCTAACTTTCCTTTAACAACTACTTGCGTAGGCTGAACTTCAATGGTAACTCCTTCTGGTATAGTGATCGGATTGTTTCCTATTCTTGACATTGCTTATACTTTTACTGTTAGTATACGTAACAAATTAATTCTCCACCAACATTTTCTTTGGCAGCTTGCTTTCCAGTCATGACTCCTTGAGAGGTTGAAACGATAGAAATTCCCAATCCGTTGAGGATACGAGGAAGGCTATCTGAACCTGAATACTGACGTAAACCTGGAGTACTGATTCTGTGTATTTTTTTAATGACGGGCTCTTTTGTGAGTTTGTCATATTTTAATGCAATTTTGATATTGCCTTGGTTGTTAGCTGTTTCTTCAAACTTGTAGCTAAGGATGTATCCCTGATCAAAAAGAATTTTAGTAATTTCTCTTTTAATGTTGGATGCTGGAATATCTACAACACGATGACCTGCGCGGTTGGCATTTCGAATTCGTGTTAAAAAATCTGCAATTGGATCTGTGAACATAATTTTAATCTCTTAAGGTTACCAGCTGGCTTTAGTTACTCCGGGAATCAATCCTTTATTGGCCATTTCTCTAAACGTTACACGAGAAATTCCAAATTGACGCATATACCCTTTTGGTCTTCCAGTCAACTTGCATCTGTTGTGCATGCGAATAGGAGAGGCATTACGTGGAAGCTTTTGAAGTGCTTCATAATCTCCTGCCTCCTTAAGTGCCTTGCGTTTCTCAGCGTATTTGGCAACTGTTTTTGCACGTTTAACCTCACGTGCTTTCATGGATTCTTTAGCCATATTAATTCTTTTTAAAAGGGATTCCTAATTCGGTTAATAATGATTTTGCTTCTTGATCTGTAGGAGCAGTAGTGACAAATGTAATGTCCATCCCGTTGATACGATTTATTTTATCGATATCAATTTCAGGGAAAATAATCTGCTCAGTTACTCCTAGTGTATAATTTCCTCTACCGTCAAATCCAGTAGCTTTTACACCTTGAAAGTCACGAACACGTGGAAGTGCAGCTGTAACCAAACGGTCTAAAAATTCGTACATACGCTCTCCCCTAAGGGTAACTTTCGCACCGATGGGCATTCCTTTTCTCAATTTAAATGCCGCAACATCTTTTTTAGATAAAGTAGAAATGGCTTTTTGACCAGTGATTAAGGTTAACTCATCTACAGCGTGATCAATTAATTTTTTATCAGCAACAGCAGCACCAACTCCTCTACTGAGAACGATTTTCTCAAGTCTGGGTACTTGCATTACACTTTTGTAACTGAACGTCTCTTTCAAACTATTGACGATACGCTCGTTGTATTCTTTTTTAAGTCTAGGTGTATAACTCATGATTAAATGACTTCATCGGTTTTTTTAGAGAAACGGATCTTAGTATCATCCTCCGTACGGTACCCTACTCGGGTTGTTTTACCATCTGATGTTAACAATGATAAATTAGAGATATGAATCGGTGCTTCTTTTTCTGTGATTCCACCCTGTGGATTTTGTGCATTTGGTTTATTGTGTTTCTTAACCAAGTTTACACCTTCCACTATGGCTTTGTTCGTTTCACGAGATACGCTCAATACGTTGCCCTCTGTTCCTTTGTGTGAACCCGCAATCACTCTTACGTTGTCTCCTTTTTTGATTTTAATTTTTGTTGCCATATCTAAGTTTTATAACACTTCAGGTGCTAATGAAACAATTTTCATAAACTGCTTGTCTCTTAACTCTCTTGCTACAGGACCAAATACACGTGTTCCACGCATTTCTCCAGTAGGGTTAAGTAATACACAGGCATTTTCATCAAAGCGTATGTAAGATCCATCAGGTCTTCTGATTTCTTTACGAGTTCTTACAACCACTGCAGTAGATACCTGACCTTTTTTGACAGTTCCAGCAGGAGAAGCTTCTTTTACGGTCACAACGATTTTGTCACCTATGGAAGCATAACGTCTTTTTGTACCTCCCAATACGCGGATTGTGAGCACTTCTTTGGCGCCAGTATTGTCCGCAACTCTAAGTCTTGATTCTTGTTGTACCATCTTACTTCGCTCTTTCTATTATTTCAACCATGCGCCAGCACTTAGACTTACTCATTGGTCTTGTTTCCATGATTTTTACTGTATCCCCGATATTACAGTCATTCTTTTCGTCATGAGCTACGTACTTTTTAGTCTTCAATACGAATTTCCCATACATCGGGTGCTTTACGCGTTTGACCTCAGAGACCACTATGGATTTTTCCATTTTGTTACTGGTCACTACCCCTACACGTTCTTTTCTTAAGTTTCTTGTTTCCATGTGCTTATGCTTCTTGATTGCTTAGGGCTGTTTTTAATCTCGCGACCACACGGCGTGTTGATCGAAGTTGTAATGGATTTTCCAAAGGTGAAATGGCATGTGTCATTTTCAATTCCTCAAGTTGCTTTTGGAATTCTCCCAATTTATCTTGAAGGTCCTCTTTAGACAGCTTATTTATTTCTGATTGTTTCATAATTCCTGCTTATGCGTCGTAATCACGAGCGACAACAAATTTTGTTTTTACTGGAAGCTTTTGGGCGGCTAGACGAAGTGCCTCTTTGGCTACATCGTGAGGTACACCTGCTACTTCAAACATGATTCTACCTGCTTTAGTCACAGCTACAAAATATTCTGGAGCACCTTTACCTTTACCCATACGTACCTCAAGAGGCTTTTTAGTGATGGGTTTATCTGGGAATATTTTAATCCAAAGTTGTCCCTCTCTTTTCATGTAACGGGTAGCTGCAATACGCGCTGCTTCTATTTGTCTTGACGTAATGAAAACGGAATCTAATGCTTTGATCCCAAACATTCCATTCGAAAGTTGATGCCCTCTTTGTGATAGGCCTTTCATACGCCCTTTCTGCGCTTTCCGAAATTTTGTCTTTTTTGGTTGTAACATGACTTCTTGTTCCTATATATTATTAATTACGGCGACGCTGACGGTTATTTCCTTTTCCAGAATTTCCGCCACCTTGACCAGACTTTTTAGACATTCCTACAAGTGGAGACAGCTCACGTTTTCCATAAACTTCCCCTTTCATAATCCAAACCTTGATTCCTAATCTACCGTAAGTAGTGTGTGCTTCAACTAAAGCGTAATCAATATCAGCTCTAAAAGTAGAGAGTGGTATACGTCCCTCTTTATAAGATTCAGAACGCGCCATTTCAGCTCCGTTCAATCGACCTGATATTTGAATTTTAATTCCTTCAGCATTCATTCTGATTGCAGCGGCAATAGCCATTTTGATCGCACGTCTGTAAGAAATTCTACTTTCAATTTGTCTTGCTACACTGGCACCAACTAATTGTGCGTCCAGTTCAGGTCTTTTGATTTCGAATATGTTGATCTGAATTTCTTTAGCTGTAATATTGCGAAGCTCCTCTTTTAGTTTGTCTACTTCTTGACCGGCTTTACCAATAATTATCCCTGGACGTGCAGTAGTAATAGTGATGGTAATGATTTTAAGCGTACGCTCAATGATTACATTAGATACGCTGGCTTTTGACAAACGGGCGTGAATGTATCTGCGGATTTTATCATCCTCAGCAATTTTATCACCGTAATCTCTACCTCCGTACCAGTTGGAATCCCATCCTCTGATAATTCCTAAACGGTTTCCTATAGGGTTTGTTTTCTGTCCCATATTATGCTTCTATCGTGTTTGAACCCAAAACCACTGTAACGTGATTTGAGCGTTTTCTAATTCTATGTGCTCTACCTTGCGGTGCAGGGCGTAATCTTTTCAGCATACTTCCTCCATCTACTCTGATTTCAGAGATGTAAAGTGCAGCTTTTTCAATGTCTTCAGATTCGTTCTTAGACTGCCAGTTGGCAATTGCAGAAAGAACGAGCTTTTCTAAACGTCTTGAGGCTTCCTTTGGACTGAATTTTAGAATTGCTAAAGCTTTGTCTATAGATTCACCTCTTACCTGGTCAGCAACCAAACGCATCTTTCGAGGTGAGGTTGGGCAGTTGTTTAGCTTGGCAAAGGCCAGTGTCTTTTTGGCTTCTTTAAGCGCTTGTGCGGATTGTCTTTTACGATTTCCCATGAGTACTTTTATTTTTTGCCTTTATTTTTTGCTCCAGCATGTCCGCGGAAGTTTCTTGTTGGAGAAAATTCACCCAATTTGTGACCTACCATGTTTTCGGTAACATAAACAGGAACAAATGTCTTCCCGTTATGTACTCCAATAGTTTGTCCTACAAAATCAGGAGTAATTAAAGAGGCACGAGACCATGTCTTAATTACTGACTTTTTATTCTCTTCTACATTTTTCATCAATTTCTTTTCGAGACTGTAATGTACAAAAGGTCCTTTTTTTAATGAACGAGCCATGCTATATTATTTTTTTCTACGTTCTATGATGAACTTGTTACTAGATTTAGTTTTGGATCGGGTACGGTATCCTTTAGCAGGAATTCCGTTTCGTGATCTTGGATGACCTCCAGAAGCACGTCCTTCACCACCACCCATTGGGTGATCAACAGGGTTCATTGCAACAGGTCTTGTTCTCGGTCTTCTTCCTAACCATCTTGAGCGACCAGCTTTACCAGCTACTAACAACTGATGATCAGAATTGGATACTACTCCAATGGCTGCCATACAAGTAACCAATACCATACGTGTTTCACCAGATGGCATTTTTACGGTAGCAAATCTTCCATCACGAGCCATCAATTGAGCAAATGCTCCAGCACTTCTTGCGATAACAGCTCCTCTTCCAGGAACTAATTCGATACAGGAAATGATGGTTCCCAATGGAATTTCAGAAAGGTAAAGTGCATTTCCAACTTCAGGAGCAACTCCTTCACCAGAACTGATTTTCTGACCTACTTTTAATCCACTCTGAGCTATGATATAGCGTTTTTCACCATCAGTGTATTCCACAAGTGCGATGAATGCAGATCTGTTTGGATCGTATTCAATACTTTTTACCTCTGCTTCAACCCCAAATTTGTTTCTTTTGAAATCGATAATGCGGTAACGCTTTTTATGACCACCACCTATATGGCGAGCAGTCATCTTACCTTTGTTATTTCTTCCCCCAGTTCTTTTCTTGGGAGCCAACAAACTCTTTTCTGGTTTATCAGTAGTAAGGGCATCGAAGCCATTGACTACTGTAAAACGCTGCGCTGGAGTTATCGGTTTTAATTTTCTTACTGACATCTGGCGCTATTATAAATTACTGTAAAAATCTATGGCATCTCCCTCAGCAACCTGCACTATGGCTTTCTTGGTCGCATTGGTTTTACCTTTTTGAATACCGGTCTTGGTATAACGCATTTTACGTTCGGGTCCACTGTTTAGTGTGCGAACTTTTTCTACGTTTACCCCATAAGCGGTCTCAACTGCTTTTTTAATCTCAACTTTGTT
>Ga0255783_10001728_pt1 | contig 22915 bp, 25 predicted proteins | sample 011ome_22_FD_179981 | JGI IMG/M metagenome (GOLD analysis project Ga0255783, IMG submission 179981) | Coastal salt marsh microbial communities from the Groves Creek Marsh, Skidaway Island, Georgia - 011507BT metaG (version 2) | ecosystem: Environmental > Aquatic > Marine > Intertidal zone >... | reverse complement strand
AAAGCATAGTTATTGCTCCAGCAAGCACTGGTAAAGACAATAATAATAAGAATGCAGTTACTAAAATTGACCAAGCAAATAAAGGCATTTTATGCAATGTCATACCTGGGGTTCTCATATTTAAAATCGTTGTAATAAAATTAACTGCTCCTAAAATTGATGAAGCTCCAGCCAAGTGTAAACTTAAAATAGCTAAATCCATTGCTGGTCCTGGTTGACCTGCTTTAGATGATAAAGGTGGATAAATCGTCCAACCACCACCCACTCCTTGAGCGCCTGGAGGGCCATCTACAAAAATTGAAACAATCAATAAAGTTAATGAAACTGGTAATAACCAAAAAGAAATATTGTTCATTCTTGGGAATGCCATATCTGGTGCACCAATCATAATTGGAACAAACCAATTCCCAAATCCACCTATCATTGCAGGCATCACCATAAAGAAAATCATAATCAAACCATGACCAGTAACTAAAACATTATATAAGTGGTAGTTGCCACCTAGAATACCATCACCAGGATGCATAAGTTCAATTCTCATTAAGATAGAAAAAGTTGTGCCAATAATTCCTGCAACTATTGCAAAAATTAAATACATAGTTCCTATGTCTTTATGGTTTGTTGAATATGCCCATCTTTTCCAACCTGTTGGAGTATGATGGTCGTCGTGTGATGCTGTCTGTGTATACATAGTTATTTACTCGCTAGTTTTTTAAATTGATCTTTTTCTAAAGGTTCTTTTGCAAATTTTTCTTTAGCTCCCATTAACCATTCTTGATAGTCTTCTTCAGAAACAACTCTTACAGTAATTGGCATAAAAGCATGTTTAATTCCACAAAGTTCAGAACATTGACCATAATAAGTTCCAACTTTTTCTGCCTTAAACCATGTTTCATTTATTCTTCCAGGAACTGCATCTCTTTTAACTCCAAAAGATGGGAGTGCCCAAGCGTGAAGAACATCATTTGCAGTGATTAATACTTTAATGACTTTATTTACAGGGACTACTACTTCATTATCGACAGCTAACAATCGTGGTTGATTTTCTTTAAGGTCTTTATCAGCAACCATATAAGATTCAAAAATAATATTTTCATCAGGGTATTCATATCCCCAATACCATTGATATCCTATTGCTTTAACAGTTACATCTGCTTTAGGAATTGCATCTTGTTTATATAAAATCTTAAATGATGGAACAGCCATCACTATTAAAATTAAACAAGGAATTAAAGTCCACAAAACTTCAACAGCTACATTGTGAGTTCTCTTTGAAGGATTTGGATTTCTGGATGCGCTAAATCTTATACATGCATATACCAATAAAAATAAAACGAATGCACTTATCGCAATTATGATCGGTAATAAAAGTTTGTCATGAAAATTAACAATTTCTCTCATTGACTGAGAGGCAGCATCTTGAAAACTCAATTGCCAATTTTTTGGCTGATTAGCTAGAACCTCAGTTGCTGAAAATAAAGCTATAAATGTTAAAAAATATTTTTTCATTTAAGTTGTATATAAAGCTCTTTTTAAAAAATTACACTTTTGTTTTCGCGACAATTTATCAAAAAATTGCGTAATTTACGATTGAAATTGCTGAAATAACTGCAGTTTCTGATCTTAATATATTTTCATTTATTTTTATTGGTTGCACTCCTTTATAAGAGAGAATCTTCTGTCTTTCACTTTCAGAAAAATCACCCTCCGGTCCAATAATTATGCAAATTGGTTTATTAGATAATTTAGAAGTATTTATTTTTGTATTTTTTGAATTTAAGTCAGTAAAAATTAATTCAAAATTATTTAAATTTAAAAATTCATCTAAAGTTATTGGATCTTCAATTGTTGGTACTATCAATCTATTAGATTGTTCAGAAGACTCTATTAAAATTTTGTTCAATCTTTCTTTATTTATTTTTCTAACAACAGTTCTGTCAAAAATAATTGGAAAAAATTTTGTAACACCAAGCTCTGTTGCTTTTTGAATCATAAAATTAAAATAATTAGATTTTATTGGAGAAAAAGCCAACCAGAGTTCTTTGCTATTTTCTTTTTGTCTTAGTTGCTGAGTAACTTTAAACTCAACGATAGAATTTGAAATATTTAATATTTTTGCTTCCCATTCGCCACTCTTATTAAATAGAGAAATATTATCTCCAATTTTTAGTCTCATTACTTTTAAAATATAATGTGATTGTGATTTATCTAATTTATCGACTAAATTTAAAGATAAGTTTTCCAAAAAGTATAAACGAATATTACTCATTTATGTTAAGTTAGTTTATGAAAAATATTAAAGCAATAATTTTTGATGCTTACGGCACTCTATTTGATGTCAATTCAGCTGCTGAAAAATGCAAAGAAAAAATTGGTGATAAGTGGGAAGCATTTGCAAATTACTGGAGAACTACTCAGTTAGAATACACATGGCTTAGAAGTTTAATGAAAAGACACAAAGATTTTTGGCAAGTTACTGAAGATAGTTTAGATAAATCCATGAAAGTTTTTAGTATAGATAGTTCAATGAGGGATGAACTATTAGATCTTTATAAGATTTTATCTCCATATTCTGAAGTTACCAAAGTTTTAAAATCTTTAAGAAATAAGAAATATAAAATCTCTATTCTTTCGAATGGAACTCCTTCCCTATTAAATACATTGGTAAAAAGTAATAATTTAGAAAATTTATTTGATGATATTTTTTCAATAGAAGAAGTTGGAATTTATAAACCGGACTCAAAAGTTTATGATATGCCGATTAAAAAATATAAAATTAAAAATAATGAAGTGACTTTTTTAAGTGCAAACACTTGGGATGTATCAGGTGGTGGAAACTATGGATTTAATTCAATTTGGGTTAATAGAAATAATAATATATTTGACAATCTTGACTACAAGCCCAAACATGAAATTAAAAGTTTAGAACAATTGTTAAATTTAATTTAAATATTGAATTAATAATATTTATGATTAAATAAGTGCTATGGATAAAGGTCAAAGAGCAGGCAATTCCCCAATCGCCATAGAAGTTGAAAAAGGTAAATCTTATTTTTGGTGTAGTTGTGGTAAAAGCTCTAAACAACCATTTTGCGATGGTTCTCATAAGGGAACTGAATTTACTCCAATGAATTACAAAGCAGAAGAAAGTAAAAAGTTATTTTTTTGCGCTTGCAAACAAACTAATAACCAACCATTTTGCGATGGATCACACAATAAAAAATAAATATGAAACAAATTGAAGTTAGCCAAATTATTGATCCAATTCCAGCTTCTGATGGTGCGGGTGTAAAACTAAAAAGAAGCATTGGAGTTGAACCAAATTATTTTGATCCATTTTTAATGTTGGATGAATTTGGTTCTGAAAATAGTGAAGATTATATTGCAGGTTTTCCACCACATCCTCATAGAGGTATAGAAACGGTAACTTACATGTTGGCTGGAGATTTTGAACATGAAGATAGTACTGGCGGTAAGGGAAGAATGACTGCTGGAGATGTGCAGTGGATGAGAACCGGTAGTGGAATTATTCACTCAGAAATGCCAGCAATGAAAGAAGGTAAACTTCATGGGTTTCAGTTGTGGATTAACATGCCAGCTAAATTAAAGATGAGTAAACCTGAATATATCTATATTGATGCAGATAAAATGAGCGTTCACAAAGATAAAGATAAACAGGTTAAAGTTATTGCAGGAAAATTTGAAAATGCCGAAGGTCCAGTTAAAGGACACAATGTTGAACCAGTTTATTTTGATGTTGAGTTGAAAAAAGATAAAGATTTTACTTATGAATTACCTGAAACCCATAACTCTTTTATTTATCTGATAAATGGTGAAATAAAAATTGGTAGCAATGATCATGAGGAAGTAACAGACAGCACTTTAATACTTTTAACTAAAGGAAATAAACTTAGCATAAAAGCAATGAGTAATGCTAAATTTTTAGTTATCTCTGGAAAACCGATCAATGAACAAATTGCAAGAGGTGGACCATTTGTAATGAATACTAAAGCTGAAATCTTGCAAGCAGTGCAAGATTATCATAATGGTACATTTGTAAAATAAATTTATGAATACGGTAATTATTTCAAAACCAGGCGGTCCAGAAGTTTTAGAATATAAAGAATTAAAACTTGAGGAACCTAAAGCAGATGAAGTAACAATTAAAAATCATGCGATAGGTTTAAATTATATTGATACCTATCATCGTTCAGGTCTTTACCCATTAAGTCTTCCCTCTTCCATTGGTTTAGAAGGTGCTGGAGAAATAATTAAAATTGGATCTGAAGTAAAAAATTTTAAAGTTGGAGATAAAGTAGCTTACTGTGCTGCACCAGTTGGAGCATATTCAACGCACAGGAATTATCCAACAAAAAGTCTTGTAAAAGTTCCTGAGGGAGTTGAGATAGAAACTGCAGCAACTTTAATGACTAAGGGAATTACTACTTTTTATCTTTTACATAAAACTTATCCTGTAAAATCTGGCGAAGATATTTTGTTTCATGCTGCGGCTGGAGGTGTGGGCCAAATATTTGGCCAATGGGCTAAAAGTTTAGGATGTAATGTGATTGGAACTGTTGGCTCAGATGAAAAAATCGAGATTGCAAAACAAAATGGTTATGACCATGTGATAAATTATAACAAAGATAATTTTGCAGAGAAAGTTAAAGAAATTACAAATGGCAAAGGTTTATCAGTTGTCTACGATGGGGTTGGAAAAAATACTTTTGATGGCTCAATAGAGTGTTTAAAACTTAGAGGTATGCTTGTTTCTTTTGGTAATGCATCAGGACCCCTGGATCTTGTAAATGTAGCTAAATCAATTCAACCAAAGGGCCTATATTTAACAAGACCAAGTATAATGCAATATACAACTACTCGAGAAGAACTAGAAGAAGCAACAAATAAAGTATTTGAAATGGTATCTAGCGGAAAAGTTAAAATAAAAATTTCAAAAAAATATTCATTAAAAGATATTGCTAAAGCCCATACAGATCTAGAGTCACGAATTCTTACTGGGCCTGCTGTAATAGTTCCTTAATCAACATCAACATCCATATCTGACATATGCAATTTTAATGCATTTGTAGAAATATGAATTTCTCTTATAAAAAAAAGTATGGAAACAATCATTGATAAACAACAAGATCCAAAAATTAATCTCGCTAAAAAAACTTCATCTAAATAAAGTGCGAATACAGTAAGCATATTAAATAAAAAACCAAATGAGGCAAAAAGAATTGTCCATCTCAAAAGAGTGATTCTACCACTTAAATTAATAAACTGTTTTTTCCATTCTGGTGGAATATGTTTTTCATAAACATGTTCATCATGAAGCTGTCTAATAAGTATACTTAATGAATGAAATCGATTGCTATACACGCTCATCAACAATGGTATTGCTGGGAACATTAATGCTGTTACTGTGTAATCTATATTCATGCGAATCAATTTGATTATGAAACTAGCCTTTGTTATTTACAAGTAAATTATTATGAAAGAACTAAATCTATTTATTGAATTAATAAGATTAAAAAAACCAATTGGTTTTATGCTTTTATTTTGGCCATGCGCCTGGGGTTTAACAATTGCATATAATTTTCAGAACAGTTTAAATTTATATTTTTTTTATATTATTCTTTTTTTTCTTGGCTCAGTATTAATGAGATCAGCTGGATGCATTGTAAACGATATTTTTGATAGAGATTTTGATAAAAAAGTTTTAAGAACAAAAAGTAGGCCAATAGCCTCTGGAAGAATTACTGTAAAAGTTGCAATTCTTTACTCGTGTATTTTGTGCTTATTGGCATTTTTGGTCTTATTAAATTTTAATTACTTTACAATAATTTTAGCTTTGGGATCTATGCCATTAGCGTTCACTTACCCCTTAATGAAGAGATTAACTTATTGGCCCCAATTATTTTTAGGTGTGACTTTTAATTATGGACTAATATTAGGTTGGACAGCAATTTACGGAAGAATAGATTTTGTTCCACTCATCTTTTATGTAGGAGCCATATTTTGGACATTAGGCTATGACACTGTTTATGGATATCAAGATATTAAAGATGATGAAATAATTGGACTTAAATCAACATCTATAAAGTTTAAAAATAAAGCGAAACAATTTTTAATTACATGCTATTTAGTCTTAATATTAATTCTAATAATTATTGGATACATGATGAGCTTTAGTAAATATTATTATTTTTTTTTAATTATTCCTTTTATCCATCTTTTTGTATATCAACTAAAAATATTTGATCATAATAGCCCAGAAAATTGTCTTAAAGCATTTAAGAGTAACAATTTATTTGGATTAATAGTTCTTTTAAATATTTTGATAGGAAAATTTATTTAATGAATGATAAAAAAATTTATAAAAGATTATATAAAGACTACACAAAATTATATTTAAATAAGATTATTTTTGCGGCTTTCTTTTCAATAATAATTGCTATAAGCACGTCTGCAATTGCATGGCTTTTAGACCCTGCTATAAAAAAATTATTCATTGAAAAAGATCAATCTTTAATTTTCATCATACCTCTTGCTATAATTCTTGCTTTTTCAGTTAAAGGTATCTCTTTGTATCTTGCAAAAACTACGATGATAAGTATTGGGGAAGAAGTCAAAAAAAAACTTCAGTTTGATATGATTAAATCACTAATAAATGCTGATCTTCAAGTCATTCATAAAAAACATTCTGGAAAGTTTATTTCTAATCTTACTTATGATGTAAATCACATAACAGATAGTCTTAGTACGGGAGTATTAAATTTATTTAAAGATAGTGTCACACTAATCGGCTTGTTAATGGTGATGTTTTTTCAAAATTGGAAGCTATCTCTTATTGCAATAATAATGATACCTTTGGCAAGTATAGTTTCAAAAACATTAAGCAAAAGAATAAAAAAAGTTACAATTGAAGCCCAAGAAAAATCTGGTTTTTTAACAACTTATCTTGTCGAATTATTTAAAAATCACAAATTGATTAAAATATTTCAAAAAGAAAATTATGAAAGAGATAGAGCTAATGAAAGATTATCTCAGCTAAAAGAAAAAAATAAAAAAATACTTATAGTATTTACAAGAATGTCACCAATCATGGAAACATTGACAGGATTTATGATTGCAACATTAATTTTTTACTCAAGCAAATTAGTTGCCAAAAATGAACTTGATATAAATAATTTTTTTTCATTTTTAGCAGCAATGATGTTAGCTTATCAACCGGTAAGAGCGTTATCAAATTTAGCGATGGTATTTAAACAAGGATTATCTGCTGCATCAAGAATACTTCCGATCATTGATCAAGAAAATGAAATAAAAGAAAACACTGATGCTATAGATATTAAATTTAATAAAGGAGAAATCAATTTTAAAAATGTTAATTTTTTTTATGAGAATCAAGAAGGAAATATTTTAAAAAATATTAATCTTACTTTTGGGGGTGGAAAAATGACATCTTTAGTAGGACATAGTGGATCTGGAAAATCTACTATATTAAACTTAATTCCAAGATTTTATGATATTCAATCAGGCGATATTACAATTGATGGTCAGTCTATTTACAAGGCTAAACTGAAGTCCTTGAGAGATTCTATTTCACTTGTTAGCCAAGAAACTACACTTTTTGATGATACGATCAAAAATAATATAAAATATGCTAAATATAGTGCGTCAGATGAAGAGATAATTGAAGCTGCAAAAAAATCATTTTGTGACGAATTTATAAACAAACTTCCTAATAAATATGACACAATTATCGGTGAAAATGGTGTGAGACTTTCTGGTGGAGAAAAACAAAGAATATCAATTGCAAGAGCAATGATGAAAAAAAGTCCAATCATATTGTTAGATGAAGCAACATCTTCATTGGATGCTGAAACAGAGTCGAAAATTCAAAGTGCACTTAAAATTTTAACAGAAAATAAAACAACCATAGTAATTGCACATAGACTTTCAACAATTCTAAATTCCAATAATATTTATGTAATAGAATCTGGCGAAGTTATTGATCATGGTAAGCATGATGAGTTAATAGATAAGTCTGAAATGTACAAAAACTTTTATGAAAAACAAATCCAAAAGTGATGGTTTTTTTAATATATCAACTAATTTTAATTTTAATACTACTTATTTCACCTCTTATAGTTATCTACAGAATTATAAAAAATAAAGAGGATAGAGCAAGATTTAGAGAGAAATTTTGTTTTTTTTCAAAATCTAGGAAATCTGGAAAACTAATCTGGTTTCATGCATCAAGTGTGGGTGAACTAATGAGTATTTTACCAATTATAAATTATTATGAAAATAAAAAAAATATTAATCAAATTTTAATTACTACAACCACATTAAGTTCAGCAAAAATATTAAAAAAAATAAAATTAAAAAAAACTATTCATCAGTTTTTTCCTTTAGATTTAATTTTTTTTTCAAAAATTTTTTTAAATTATTGGAAACCTTCAATGGCGATATTTGTCGAGTCTGAAATTTGGCCCAGTATGTATAAATATATAAATAAAAGAAAAATTCCATTAATCCTTCTTAATGCTAGAATAACTAAAAAGACATTTAATAGATGGTATTTCTTTAAAAAATATTCACTTTCAATTTTTAAAAATATTTCAGTTTCATACCCACAAAACATAGAGACGATTAATTATCTTAAAAAATTAAAAGTAAAAATAATAAAATATATTGGCAACTTAAAATTTATTGAAAATCCATACGAAAATAAAAAAGAGTTTGAAAAAACTTTAAAATCTAGATTAAAAAAAAATAAGATATGGGTGGCAGCTAGTACTCATGATAATGAAGAAATACTTTGCGCAGAAGCACACATAATTTTAAAAAGAAAATTTAAAAATCTAATTACAATTATTATTCCTAGACATGTCAATAGAGTAAACAAAATTGTTTCTGATTTAAAAAAAAAGAACTTAAACATTGCACTGCATAGTTCAGGTACAAAGGATCTCAAAAAAATCGATATTTATTTAGTAGATGAATATGGATTGTCTAAGAATTTTTATAAAATCGCTAAAACTGTTTTTTTAGGAGGATCTTTAATTAATAGAGGTGGCCAAAACCCACTTGAACCAGCCAGATATGGAGCAAGAATTTTATCAGGAAAAAATACTAAAAATTTTGCAGATATTTATAAATTTTTAAAATTATTGGGCGTTTCCAAGTTAGTTAATAGCCCAATCGATATAGCAAAATCTATTGTTTTTAAGTCTAACAACAACGGTGGTGAAAAAATTAAAACACTTGGAAATGAAATTTTAAGGAAAACTACTATTGAAATAGATAAAGTGTTGGATAATGCAATTAAAAAAACCTGAATTTTGGGATTATAAAAAACCAAACCTAATATCTTGGTTTCTCTTTCCAATATCAAAGATGGTTGAAATATACTCATCTTTTTTTTTAAACAAAAAAAAAAATAATTTTAAGATTAAAACTATTTGTATTGGTAATATTTATATAGGTGGTACAGGTAAAACATCATTAGCTATCACAATTAACGAAATTTTAAAAAAAAATAAGTTTAAGACCTGTTTTATTAAAAAATTTTACTTTAACCAAGATGATGAACAAAAAATATTAAAAAAAAATGGTAGAGTTTTTTTAGAAAAAAAAAGATTTGACAGTTTAAAAATCGCTGAAAAAGAAAAATACCAATACGCTATTTTTGATGATGGTTTGCAAGATTATTCTATTGATTATGATTTTAAATTTGTTTGCTTCAATACCATAAATTGGATTGGAAATGGAATGGTAATTCCTGCTGGACCATTAAGAGAAAATATTAGAAATCTTAAACATTATGATTATGTGTTTTTGAATGGAAATTTAGAAAATTTAGATTTTATAAAAAAAGAAATTTTTTCTTTAAACCCAAAGATACAAATAATGATAGGGGAATATATCCCAACTAATTTAAATGAATTTAATCTTAATGAAAATTATTTAGCTTTTTCAGGAATAGGTAATCATCAAACTTTTATAGCTATGTTAAAATCAAACAAATTTAAAATAGTTAAACATATAGAATATCCAGATCATTACAAATACTCTAAAAATGATATTCAAGAATTACTTATAATTTCAAAAAAATTAAATTGTAAAATAATTACAACAGAAAAAGATTTTCTTAGATTGGAACAAGAAAATATTAATGAAATTAAATTTATTAAAACAAAGCTAAAAATTATGGATGAAAAAAAACTAATTAAAGCTATTCTTAACTTAAATGAAATACATTAAATATTTAATTCAATTTCTATTCATAATTTTATTATTTATAATCTTTAAAATAATTGGATTAAAGAATTCATCTTATTTGAGTGGAAAATTATTTCAATTTATTGGTCCTTTCTTTAGGTCCAAAAAAATTATTCAAACAAATATAAAAAAAGCTTTACCAAATATAGATGAAGCACAAATTAAAAATATCACCAAGAAGATGTGGAACAATTATGGAAGAGTATTTGCTGAATACATGTTTATAAAAAAATTAAGAAATGAATATTTTTATTCACATATAAGCATAAAGGGGCAGGAAATTTTAAAAAATATTAAAAAAAATAATAAACCAGTAATATTTATATCTGGACATTTTAGCAACTTCGAACTCATGGCAATGACTATAGAAAAACTAGGTGTAAAGCTAACTGCAATTTATAGACCATTGAACAATAAATTTTTAAATGTGTTGATGGAAAAAATTAGAAATAAGCATATTTGTAAATTCCAGATTAAAAAAGGTGTCAGTGGATTAAGAAAAATTATAAAATTAAACAAAGATGGTTTTTCAACAGCTTTGATGATTGACCAAAGAGTTACGGAGGGGATAAAATCAAAATTTTTTAATCAGTATGCCTTTACAACAACAATACCAGCTCAACTTGTAAAAAAATATGGCTATGATGTAGTGCCAGTTTTTATTGAAAGATTTGAAGGTGTTAAATTTAAGATATCCTTTTATAATCCGATTAAATTTACAAAAAATACTCCTGAGAAAGACATTACTCAAAAATTAAACTCCATACTTGAAAAAATGATACTGACAAAACCTGAACAGTGGATTTGGTCTCATAATAGATGGAAATAATAAAAAATACTATTTACTTAATAATTCTTTTTTTTCGAAAGCTTCTTTGTAAGAATAGTAAGGTTCCTGCAGATCAACATTCCAATAATTAAGTTGGTCTAGATTAATAATTTTACCAGAAACTGCACATATTACATGGTCACCAGATTCCTCAATTTTAAAATTGTTTGGTAAATATTTTAATTTAGCTAATTTTTTTTTCATTTTTAGTCTATATATCTATACATGAAAGTTAGTATTATTGGAAGTGGTGGCAGAGAACATGCTATTTGCCATTTTTTAAGCAAATCAAAAAAAATAAAGAAGATTTATTGTATTCCAGGGAATGCGGGTACTTCCTCAATTTCTGAGAATGTAAACTTAGACATTAATAACCATTTAGAAATTAAGAATTTTATAAAAAAAAATAAAGTTGATTTGGTAATTGTTGGACCAGAGAAACCTTTGGTTGAAGGACTTGTGGATTATTTGGAAAATAATAAGATTAAAGTATTTGGTCCCAATAAAAAATCATCAAAACTTGAGGGCTCCAAAATATTTACAAAAAAATTATGTAAGAAATATAATATCCCAACTGCAAATTTCAAAATTTTTAATAATTTAAATAAATCTAAAAAATTTTTATTAAATACAAAGTATCCTTTAGTTATCAAAGCTGACAATCTAGCTTCAGGAAAAGGCGTATATATTTGTAAAAATAAACAAGAAGCAATTAATTCTGTTAAAGAAATTTTTGGAGGAAAGTTTGGTAAAGCTAAAAATGTGTTAGTAGAAGAATTTCTTAAAGGGGAAGAGATGAGTTATTTTATAATTAGTGATGGAAAAACTATAAAAAGTTTTGAAACTGCTCAAGATCACAAAAGGGTAAAAGAAGGTGATAATGGAAAAAATACCGGAGGGATGGGAGCTTATTCACCATCAAGATTAATAAATAAAAAATTAGAAAAAAAAATTATTAATCAAATAATTAAACCCACTATTAAAGGTTTAGGTAAATTAGGGTCAATTTATAAAGGATTTTTATATGCTGGATTAATGATAGTTAATAATAATCCTTATCTAGTCGAGTATAATGTAAGAATGGGCGATCCAGAATGCCAGACAATACTTCCTAAATTAAAAAATGATTTATTAGATGTTATTATGGCGTGTTGTGACAAAAAATTACATAAATTAAAAATTAGATGGAATAATAAAAAAAGTTTATGTGTAGTCGTTTGTTCCAAAGGGTATCCTGATAGTTTTAAAAAAAATATAAAGATAAATAATCTAGAAAAACTAAAAATTAATAAAAATGATTATTTATTTCATGCTGGCACATCAATAGACAAAAAAGAGGTTTATGCTACCGGTGGCAGAGTCTTAAACTTTGTGACTGTATCTAATAACTTTCTAAGTGCTAGAAAAACTATACATAAAAATATTAATAAATTGAATTGGACTAGTGGTTTTCATAGAAAAGATATTGGATTTAAAGTAATTAACAAATGAGAATTATTTCTGGTATTTTTAGAGGAAAAAAATTAATTCAACCAAATGATAATAAAACTCGACCCCTTAAAGATTTGGCAAAAGAGTCAATTTTTAATATCATTCATCATTCTAATAAACTCTCTATCAAAATTGAAAATTCACTTATTCTAGATTTATTCTCAGGGGTAGGTTCTTTTGGTATAGAATGTTTATCAAGAGGTGCTAGATTTGTTACTTTTGTAGAAAACTATAAAGAAGTATTGGTAATTCTTAATAAAAATTTAAAAAATTTAAAATTAATTAATAAATATGAAATCTTAGAAAAAGACATATTAAATAACTTTGAATTTAATTCATTTAAGAATAAATTTGATATAATTTTTTTAGACCCACCCTATAAAGAAAAAAATATTTTTGAAATTATAAATAAAATAATTAATCATAATATATTAAATAAAAATGGTCTTATTATAATTCATAGACATAAAAGTGAAATTGATAAACTTCCAGAAAAATTAAAAATAGTCGAAGAAAAAAAATATGGAATTGCAAAAATTCTTTTTGCTAAAATTTAAATCAATTTTTTTTTAGTTTCTATTTTAATCAATTCAACTGCGGGTTGATCATAAGGATTAATCTTTAGCATTTTGGCTAACAATATTGTTTCTAATATAAAAAAACAAAATAACTCTCCTAATGACTTTTCATCTCTTTTCATAACTTGAAAACTTCTAAATGGTATATTTTTATCTTTAAAAACTTGTTCTGTTGCAACTTTTTGAGCAAATAATATTTGATTTAAATTTTTATTTTTAAGAAATTTGTGAGATAACAATATTGAATTACTATTAATTTTTGGTGATCTCAACTCATTTACAAAAAAAAATGTAAAGAAATTATTTTTAAACCCATCTAAGAATAGCTGCATTACACTATGGTTATCTTTTGGCATAGTCGATATAATTGGTAAAATTCCTTGATTATTTTTTCCTAAACTCTCAGCTATCAATTGTTGATACCATTTAAGTAAATCCTCAGATTTTGGATCATAATTTATGATAATAGAATTAAACTTTTTTTTTTTTAAAAAATGTAGAGTTGATGAAACATTGTTAACTAAAGCTCTTAAAAAATTTGGATTTTTAACTAAACTATTTAGCTGTTTAAATTGACTAACATCTAAGCCCATCAATTCAGCTGGAAGCATTCCTGTTTCTGATAAAACGGAATATCTGCCTCCAATGAAATTATTATGGCTAATAACTTCTGATTTTAATTTTTGAGCTAATGAATTTAAATAATTTTCTTTTTGTTCAGTCAAAAAAATATTTTGGTCATTTTTTTTAATTAACAAATTAGAATTAACAATCGTTTCAAGTGTGTTTCCTGATTTGGATATTATTAAATTTGTAAAGTTTTTTTTTGTTTGCTTAAAATTATCAATTTCTAAGTTATCAATAAAACTAATTTTTTTTTTAATAGTATTACTTAAAAAACTAAAAATAGCTTTTGCCCCTAAAATTGAACCTCCAATACCAATTATTCTTAAATTGAATTTTTTTTTAATTTTTAATTTTTTTAAATCATAATTTAATCTAAATTCCTTTTTAAGAGAATTGATAACCTCATTTTTAGAGTCTAAAATTTTATTTAATTCTAATTTAATTTTTTTATTTTTTTTTAATGAATAAAAATTTTTTAAAATAATATTTTTACTTATCATTCATCTTGGATTTTTTTTAATATTAAACTTTCTAAGGAACTAACAGAATTCAAGTTATCATTTTGTTTTTTTATCTCTGGACTTTTATTTATAACTAAAGATTTAATATCTGGATCTTGTGAATTGTCAGTATCTTGACTTTGATTTTGACTGGGTTGTGGAAGCTCATTGTAACTTGGTGGCATTACTAATGGAGATTTCTTTTTTACTAAAAATTCATCACCACCAGCTTTTTTTGTTGGAGCAATAGATTTTTGTAATGATTGACAGCCTAATAAAAAAGCTAGAGAAAAAATAATTAGTATAGTTTTTATTTTATTCATTTATTTTATCTTTATTATTATCAATAAACTCTAATAAAATCATAAAAATCACTCCAACAGAAATAAATATATCTGCAATATTGAAAGTAAACCAATGAAAATTTCCAATATGGAAATCTATGAAATCAGGGACTGCCAAATAAATGACTCTATCGTACAAATTCCCTAATGCTCCTCCAATTATTATAAGTAAAGCAAACCTTTTCACTCCATTTGATTTAATTAGCATATAAATAAGCACAGATATGACTAATGAAATAAATAATGTTAGAAAATTATAAAATTTACTTTCTTCAAAAGCAAATAAACCAAAAGCAATACCCTCATTCCAAATCAAATTGATATTCAAATAATCTGACGAATATAAGTCTCCTCCAATGTTTTTATCATGCAAATAAATTACATATAACTTCGAAATTCTGTCTAAAAAAAAAATGAAAAAAATACTAAAAATATTTATATAAAAATTTTTTGTTAAATTTGAGAAATAAGTCAAATTCATTATGAGTGACGAATACAGGGCATTCTACTAATTTTCCAACAAACTGGGCATTTTTCTCCAGTTGCTTTAATTGCCTTAACTTTAACTTCTTGCCCCTCATCATAAATTATCTTAGCGTTCGATGTAATACAAATTTCGGCAAAATCTATGTTATTTATAATCTCTTGAAATTTTTTATTTAAATAAATTTCTAAATTTGCTTCAAGACTTGAGCCAATCTCTTTTGAGGCTCTAATTTCCTCTATACTAATATTACATTCGTTTCTAATTTTTAAAATTTCAGTCCATTTTGAATTTAACTTATCATTATGAAAGCTTTGAGGAAAATTTAAAAATTTTTGTAAATGTATACTTTTTTTATTTTGTGAAATAAGTTTAAAAATTTCTTCAGTTGTGAAAGAAAGTATTGGAGCAAACCATTTTAATAATGAATCTAAAATAATATTTAATAACATTATTGTAGATTTTCTTTTTGGAGAGTCTATTGGATCACAATATAGCGTATCTTTTCTAATATCAAAATAAAAGGCAGATAAATCTACAGTACAAAAGTTTAAAAGTTCTTTATAAAGATTATGAAAATCATAATTTTTGAAATAATGATTAAAATTTTGATTTAATACATAAATTTTATGCAACATAAATTGTTCTAATTCTGGAAGTTCATGTAATTTAATTTCATCAAATTTAATATCATCAAATTTATCATTAAGATTTCCAAGCAAATATCTAAAAGTATTTCTAATTTTACGATAGGAATCTGAATGTTGTTCTAGAATTCCATAATCAATTCTTAAATCTTCAGCATAATTGGATGAAGCAACCCATATTCTTAAGATATCAGCACCATATTTTTTCAATATATCTTCAGGTGCAATTACATTTCCTAATGATTTAGACATTTTAAGACCCTTTCCATCCACCACAAACCCATGGGATAGAATGGTCTCAAAAGGAGCTCTACCTCTTGTGCCACATGATTCTAATAAAGATGAATGAAACCAACCTCTATGTTGATCAGAACCTTCTAAGTACATTGAAGCTGGCCATTTTAAATCATCTCTTTTTTCTAAAACAAAAGAATGAGTTGAACCACTATCAAACCAAACCTCAACTATATCACTTAATTTTTCAAAATCTTCGGCTTTATATTTTTTCCCTAAAAATCTTTGTGGATTATCCGAAAACCAACAATCAGATCCTTCTTTTTCATAAATGCTCGCAATATTTTCATTAACTTCATCATCAACTAATATTTCATTTGTTTTTTTATTGATAAATATCGGCAATGGAACGCCCCAAACTCTCTGTCTTGAAACACACCAATCAGGACGTGTTTCTATCATAGCTTTTAATCTTTCTTTTCCCTTGCTTGGAAAAAATTTAGTTTCATCAATTGCTTTTAATGCTTTGTCCCTTAGCTTGTGACTTTCCATAGAAATAAACCATTGAGGAGTAGCTCTATGAACTAATGGAGCTTTTGATCTCCATGAATGCGGGTATGAATGGACCAAACTTCCACTATGTAATAATTTTTTTTGTTCTTTTAATCTTTCAATAACAATTGGATTGGATTTAAATATGTGAAGACCTTCAAATAATTTAACATTTTCGGTATATTTTCCATCTCCGTCAACTGTTTCGATAGCTTTAATTCCATGATTTAAACATAAGTTAAAATCATCTGGACCATGACTTGGAGCACAATGAACAATTCCCGTTCCCTGTTCGGTTGTTACAAATCTAGCTTCTAACATTGGGATATCATTCGTGTAACCCAATTCATAAAAAGGATGTTTACAAATGGTTCCTTTAAATTCCCTTCCTTTAAACTTTTTTATGTTGTTATACTTTTTAATTTCACATTCGGAAATTACTGATTCTAACAATGCTTCTGCAATAATTATTTTTTTATCTTTAAAATCTCCATCATCATCAATTTGAATTAATAAATAATCTAAACTTTCATTATAAGCTAAAGCTTTGTTTGCTGGTATTGTCCAAGGGGTTGTTGTCCAAATAATAATCTCACTATCATTTAAATCTTCTAAGTTTGAGTTTTTAACAGGAAAAGATGTATATATAGTATCAGATTTATGATCTTGATATTCAACCTCAGCATCCGCTAAAGCTGTTTTTTCAACAGTAGACCATAATACAGGCTTAAAGCCTCTATACAAACTTCCTTCCTTTAAAAACTTTCCAAGCTCTCTTACAATTTGTGCCTCTGCATCAAAACTCATTGTAGAATAATAATTTTCCCAATCTCCAATTACTCCCAATCTTTTGAATTGCTCCTTATGAACTTCTATCCATTTTTCTGCGAAATCTCTGCATTCTTTTCTAAATTCTACAATTGGTACTTCATTTTTATTCTGTTTATTTTTTTTATATTGCTCTTCAATTTTCCATTCAATTGGTAGGCCATGACAATCCCAACCAGGTACATAAATTGAGTCCTTATCATCCATCTGATGGAATTTTACGATGATGTCTTTTAAAATTTTATTTAAAGCTGTCCCCATATGAATATTGCCATTAGCATATGGCGGCCCATCATGAAGAACGAATTTTTCTTTTCCTTTGCTAGATTTTCTTAACTCTTGATAAAGATTAATTTTTTTCCAATATTCTAAAATTTCTGGTTCTCTTACGGGTAAATTCGCCTTCATAGAAAAGGCCGTTTTAGGAAGATTGATTTGCGAATTACTCATTTGACTTTCTTTGCAATATTTAGATCAATTTTTATTTGTTTTTTTAACTGTTCGATATTTTTAAATTTTTTTTCTTTTCTTATAAATTTTAAGAATTCTACTGATAAATACTTATTGTAAAGATTTCCAGAAAAATTAAACAAATGTACTTCTAATAATATTTTTTTTTGATTAAAAGTTGGTCTATAGCCTAAGTTTGCAATACCTTTTATATATTTGGACTTATTATTTGGTAAAACTTTAACTGCATAAACTCCTGGTTTAGCTATTACATAATCACCTAAATCAATATTACATGTTGGAAAGCCAATTTTTTTTCCCAGCTGCCTGCCTTTTTGAACATAACCTTCGATAGTCCAATTTCTGTTTAAATATTGGTTGGCTTTTTTTAGATTACCAATTTCTAAAAATTTTCTAATAGAAGAAGATGAAACAATTTTATTTTGAATTAGCAGAGGCTTAGGTTCAACTATTTTAAAATTATAGTTTTTTTCATTATCTTTTAATTGTTTAACATCACCCTCTCTATTTTTGCCAAATCTAAAATTACTACTTACAAAAATATATTTTGCACCTAATTTTTTGAATAAAATATTTTTTATAAAATCTAAAGATTTTGTTTTTGAAAAAAATTTATCAAATTTCTTTGTTATAATAAAATCTACATTTAAAGATTTTAAATGTTCAGTTTTTTGTTTTAAATTTGATATTCTAAAATTTTTAAAAGATGGATTAAAAAACATCTTTGGCATTGGTTCAAAAGTGACAACACCAATGTTTAATTTAAATTTTTTTTTATATTTTCTCGCTAATTTAAATAATTTTTGATGTCCAAGATGAACACCATCAAAATTACCGATTAGTAAAATTGAATTTTTGTGTTTTGTCTCTACGTTAAAATCTTTATATAATTTGAGTTTTTTTACCATTTTAATTCTGATTGAATAAAATTTACTACTGCTTCATATTTTTTTGAAGTTTTTTCTATACCTTCATCATTGATTTCTTTTTTATGAATTCCATTTGAAATTATTAAACTGTCATAGTTTAATAAATTGGCTCCTTTAATATCTGTATTTAAATTATCTCCAATACATAAAATTTTTTTATTCTTGTTATCAATAGATTGGTTATAAACTTCTGGATATGGTTTTCCAAAATATAAAACCTCTCCACCCATTTTTTCAAAAACCATTGCAACTGATCCTGCACATAATTCTCTTTTTTCTCCTCGATCAACAATAAGATCTGGATTGGTACAAATCATTTTTTTTTTTAAATTATTTTCTAAATAATTCTTATAAAATTTAAGATCTTCATCATGATCTTCAAATAATCCTGTACACAAAATATATTCTGAGTCGTTAATATTCATGCATTTATTATCTTTAAAGCTTAGAAATAAATCAAAATCTCTTGGGGGGCCAATATGAAAGAATTTTTCTTTAGAATAATTGTTTTTTAAATAATTAAGAGCAGCCTCACCAGAGGTAAAAACATGATTTCTAATATTTTCATCCATTCCCATCTTTTCTAGAAAATTTTTGACTATTGAATTTGGTCTAGGAGCATTAGTCAGTAGTATGTAATTTTTTTTAAAATCAGTTAGTTTTTTTAAAACATTAATCGCCTCAGTATGAAGCTGAATTCCATTATGGACCACGCCCCATAAATCTATATAAAACAGGTCATAATTGTTAACAATTGACTGAAGCCCATCATTATCTAAATTTTTGGTCATAAAATTAAGGTATAAACCATAAAATCTGTAAATTCCTAGCTTTTTTATAAACTTATTTAGGGGATTACCTTGAAATACCTCAGCCAGTATCTATATGAGGTTCATATTTATAAAGGAGAATTTTATGAAATTTAAACCGTTACACGATAGAGTTTTAATTGAAGTTTTAGATAGCAGCGAAAAAACTGCTGGTGGAATAATCATACCTGATACAGCACAAGAAAAACCTCAGGAAGGTAAAGTTGTTGCAGTTGGTGGTGGAGCAAAAACTGAAGATGGAAAAATCATTCCAATGGACGTTAAAGTTGGTGACAAAGTTTTATTTGGCAAATGGTCAGGAACTGAAGTCAAAATCGATGGTAAAGAATACAGCATAATGAAAGAGTCAGACATTATGGGTATTTCAAGTAAATAATTTAATTTAAAGGAGAAAGTACAATGGCAAAAATTATTAAATTTGATGCTGAAGCTAGAGCAGCAATGCTAAGAGGTGTTAATATCTTGGCTGACACTGTAAAAGTTACTTTAGGACCAAAAGGTAGAAACGTGGTGATGGATAAATCTTATGGTGCTCCTAGAATAACTAAAGATGGTGTTTCTGTAGCTAAAGAAATTGATCTTGAAGATAAATTTGAAAACATGGGTGCGCAGATGGTTAAGGAAGTTGCTAGCAAAACTAATGAAGAGGCTGGTGACGGTACAACTACTGCAACTATTTTAGCTCAAGCAATCGTTAAAGAAGGTGTTAAGTATGTAACTGCAGGTATGAATCCTATGGATGTTAAAAGAGGAATTGATACAGCAGTAGAACATGTAAAAGCTAACCTAATTGCTTCTGCAAAAAAAGTTAAAGATAGTGATGAGATTGCTCAAGTTGGAACAATTTCAGCTAACGGTGATAAAGAAATCGGGAGCATGATTGCAAAAGCAATGCAAAAAGTTGGTAATGAAGGAGTAATTACTGTTGAAGAAGCAAAAGGAATCGACACTGAGTTAGATGTTGTTGAAGGTATGCAATTTGACAGAGGATATTTATCTCCTTACTTTATAACCAATGCTGACAAAATGATTGCTGAACTTGACAATCCATTCATTTTATTACATGAGAAAAAATTAACTAACTTACAACCAATGGTGCCACTTCTTGAAGCAGTTGTTCAAGCAGGAAGACCATTAATGATTATTTCTGAAGATGTTGAAGGTGAAGCTCTTGCTACACTAGTAGTTAACAAATTAAGAGGTGGTCTAAAAGTTGTAGCTGTTAAAGCTCCAGGTTTTGGTGACAGAAGAAAGGCTATGCTTGAAGATATAGCAATTCTTACTGGTGGACAGGTGATTTCTGAAGATCTAGGAATTAAACTTGAAAACGTAAAACTTACAGATCTTGGATCTTGTAAAAAAATCAAAGTAGACAAAGACAACAGTACAATTGTCAACGGTAGCGGTAAAAAATCTGATATCGAAGCTAGATGTTCTTCAATTAAGCAACAAATTGATGAGACTACATCTGACTATGATAAAGAGAAACTTCAAGAAAGACTTGCTAAATTAGCGGGTGGAGTAGCTATTATCAAAGTTGGTGGAGCTACTGAAGTTGAAGTTAAAGAGAGAAAAGATAGAGTTGAAGATGCTTTAAATGCTACAAGAGCTGCTGTTGAAGAAGGTATAGTAGCTGGTGGTGGATGTGCTCTATTATATGCTGCTCAAGATCTTGATAAAGTAAAAGTAAAAGGTGATGATCAAAAAGCTGGTGTAGATTTAGTTAGAAAAGCACTTGAAGCTCCTATCAGACAAATTACTAAAAATGCTGGAATAGATGGTTCAGTAGTTGTTGGTAAATTGTTAGAACAAAATAAAAAGAACCAAGGTTATGATGCTCAAAACGAAGAGTATTGTGACATGTTTGCAAAAGGTATTATCGATCCAGTTAAAGTTGTAAGAACAGCTTTACAGGATGCAGCTTCAATTGCTGGTCTATTAGTTACGACTGAAGCAATGATTGCTGACAAACCTGATGACAAAGATGCTAGTGCTGGTGGAATGCCTGGTGGAATGGGTGGCATGGGCGGAATGGGTGGCATGGGCGGAATGGGAATGTAACCATTCAAAACCCAAAAAAGTTTTTAAAAACGCCAGAGAAATCAACCTCTCTGGCGTTTTTTTTTATTTTATTCACAAAGAAGTTTACAAAGAAATAACAAAGAACTTATCTTTTTAAAATTTCCACTTAATTATAAAATTATTAAAAGTTTTATTGTAATTAAATAATTATACTCGACTATATCTTAATTAAAATGATTTGATAAAATTAAGTTTTTAATTTTATGAACAAAAAACTTAAACTCATATTAATTATAAGTCCAATCATAATTATATTTTTATATTTTTTTACAGCACTCTATTCTTTTCATCAGTTCCACAAAGGAATTTACTATAATGATAAAAAAATAATTAAAGACTACGTTGAATGGGATGAGTTAAGAGAAAACTTTAAAAATTATATTAATATTCAATTACTCAAAGAAACTCAAAAAAGTGAAGAACTAAAAGACCTCGGGGAATTTGGAGTATTGTTAAGTGGTTTAGCGGGAAAATTTGTAGAAACTATGGTGGATAGTTATCTTAATCCAGAGGGATTAAGTATGTTACTTGAAAAAAATCAAAAGAAAGATGAAATACCTAAACCCACATTTATCACCTTATTAGGTGGATTTACAATAATGGACTTTAATAGTTTGAGTTCTTTTTATGTTACTTATGAAAATGAGGGACAAAAATTACCTATATTTTTTACTAGAAAAGGTTTGACTTGGAAAATTACTCAAATAGAATTTCCTGAAAATTTAATGGAAAGTATAAAATGAAAAAATACACAATACTTATTTCTGTGATGTTTTTAACAATTGTAACCTCTGCTTTATCAAAAGATTTTAAAATTAATGACGTTGAAAAAATTGGTTTTCAAAAAGGTGATCAGCAATTTTACCAAATGATAGGTGCTATTGATGGTTGGGGAGGAACTTTAGATGGTGATACAGTTGAGGTATATATTTTTGAAAGCAAAAAAAAAATAAATGATGCCTTTTTTAAATCACAAGTTCCAGGGGATACTTGGAAAGACTATTGTACAAAAGATAATGTCGCTTTAATTAGTAAAGGTAAAAATGCCTGTAAATTACTAAAGAGGTTAAAATGAAAAAAATATTACTGATAATCTCAATTTATTTTTTAACCACCTTAAATGCTTTTGCTGAATTTTCATTCACATTTGAATGGGGTGATATTAAAAAATGTACTTCAGGAAATCCTAATAGAGT